>ERZ1673747.2312-NODE-2312-length-15127-cov-5.285297_pt1 | contig 15127 bp, 9 predicted proteins | sample MGYA00580220_ERZ1673747 | MGnify/ENA primary metagenome ERZ1673747 (study PRJEB41218, sample SAMN15661769) | gut metagenome | host: Homo sapiens | place: Canada: London | collected 2015-08-20/2019-03-30 | study: EMG produced TPA metagenomics assembly of... | reverse complement strand
TATCGTCCTACGGGGGTATACGGTCCGCGTGAGATGGATTATTTCCTGATGGCGAAATCGATTCGCAACCATATGGATTTTTCGGTTGGCTTCAAGCGCCAGGATCTTACTTTTGTATATGTGAAAGATATTGTTCAGGCCATTTTCTTAGGGATAGAGAAACAGATATCCCGTCGTGCTTATTTTCTTTCTGATGGAAAAGTCTATAAAAGCAGTGCATTTTCCGATCTGATACGAAAAGAATTGGGGAATCCATACGTTATTCGATTGAGATGTCCGTTAATTGTCCTTAAAGTTGTATCTTTGCTCGCTGAATTCGTGGCTACCCGTTCGGGAAAGAGCAGTACACTGAATTCGGATAAGTATAAGATAATGAAACAACGAAACTGGCAATGCGATATAACTCCTGTCATGAAAGAACTGGGATACGTTCCGGAATACGATCTTGAAAAAGGAGTGAAAGAGACCATTGCCTGGTATAAGAATGAAGGATGGCTCTAGATTTATTTAAACGTGTAGAGACCCGCAAGGGACTGTTCGCTGTCGAGAAGGTGACACTGATATATAATTTGTTAACTTCCATATTGATTCTGTTCCTTTTTCAGCGGATGGATCATCCCTGGCATATGTTGCTCGACAGGGTTATGATTGCCGGTATGACGTTTCTGCTGATGTATCTCTACCGGCTGGCACCTTGTAAGTTTTCCGCATTTGTGCGTATTGCCATTCAGATGAGCCTGCTTTCTTATTGGTATCCGGATACTTATGAATTTAACCGTTTCTTTCCCAATTTAGATCATATTTTTGCTTCGGCCGAACAATGGATGTTTGGAACTCAGCCTGCCCTTCATTTTTGTTATCTTCTTCCGCAGAAATGGATGAGCGAGGCTTTTAATTTAGGCTATTTTTCTTATTATCCGATGATTCTGGTAGTTACACTGTTTTATTTCATTTACCGGTTCGAGTTGTTCGAAAAGCTTTCTTTTGTATTGGTTACTTCGTTTTTTATCTATTATCTGATTTATATATTTGTTCCGGTTGCAGGTCCTCAGTATTATTTCCCGGCCATCGGGTTGGAAAATGCAGAACACGGGACATTTTTTGCCATCGGTGATTATTTCAATTATCATCAGGAGTTACTTCCCGGTCCGGGATATGAGCATGGCTTCTTTTATAATTTGGTAGAGGGGTCGCAGCAGGTCGGCGAACGGCCTACGGCTGCTTTTCCCAGTTCGCATGTGGGGATTTCTACTATCCTGATGATTATGGCATGGCGTGGCAGCAAGTGGTTGTTCGCTATTTTGATGCCGTTTTATGTGCTGCTTTGTTGTGCTACTGTCTACATACAGGCCCATTATCTGATTGATGCGGTTGTCGGGTTTGTTTCTGCATTCGTGATGTATGTCCTTGTGACGAAGATGTTCAAGAAATGGTTTGCGGTGCCGATGTTCAAGTAAGGTGAACAGGGAAGAGAATGCCGTCCATAAAAAATAAATAGTAATCGATGCTTTATTTTATTTAAAGCTCCCCCGGCATTTGTCGTTAGAATGCCGGAGGAGCCTCGCCTTATGTAGAGAAGATTATAGGGTTTTATTGTTAAGAGTACGGAGGATAATGTAATGGCAAAGATCGTTGGATTATTCTTCGCAAATATAATGAATGTTTGTATTTCCGGTTTAATTTGGCAAATAAAATGATGGGAAATGATTAAATTTTAACTTATAAAATCAATACGTGTCACGGTTTTCAGTGACAAAACTTTTTAAGGGAGATGTAAAAGTTGAGGTACGATGTGAAAGGGTATGATAAAGAGTGCGGCCCGCATGGAATTTCCGTGCGGGCCGCCTGTTATTTAAAAATGACTTAAATCGATCAGTCCGAAGTTCGGGTCTTTTTCCGGTTGCCATGTACGTACATGGATAATCGGTTCTTTGGGATTATTGAGATCTACCATCAGGAAAAGATACCCTGTGTCGCCGTAACTGGATGAAAAGTAGTCCTGTTTGATTTGGATGCCATAGATTTCTCCTCCTACTCCGGATTTACGCACTTGATTATCAGCAAAACGGATGTTGATATACTCGTTGCCTGCGAAGATGTGTTTCAGTCTTTTCATGAATTCGCTTTTCGTCTGACGGGTATATTTGACGGCATCTTTGCTCATTGGCTGGTTTTCGTTCGCCACTTTGTGTTTCAAGACGGAACCGGTGATAATCAGAGCATCATCCGAGAAGATGCTGTTGATGTAATCGTAACGTTTCAACGCATAGGCTGTTTTGTAGCTCTCGAGGAAGTTTATCAGTACCTTACGCACGTCGTCTCCCCAAGAGGTTTGATTCATGATGTCGTCAACGGCCGCTTTGTTGAGTCCGAATGAGATCGCGTTTATTTTCCCCTCTTTAGTCAGGGTGAATACAACGTCCTCGACGAATGTGCGCCGGTTGCCGTTGAAACTGAAACTCATAGGAAGGCTGCGGCAGGTGATTTCACCATTGCATTCCAGGTATTTGAGTTCAGGCTCTTTTATTATTTTGGCATTGCCATATTTGATAAGTTGATTGAACATGGAAAAACCTTCCGGCGTGCATATGGATTGTATGTTCGTATAGTTCTTAGAGCGGATTGCCTTTTCTACTTCGTCTATGGTGTTTTGGTAAATGGTGGTGGCTTCGTTGGCGAGGTAATGCATGGCGGATTCTGTCTGTTTGGCACTATCACCGGAGACAGCTTGCAGGGGCTCTTCAGAGGCGGATTCTCCCGGTTTGGGTTCGTCACCTTCCAGTTTTAAATAGCAATTGCGCATAGGGATCGGGTTTACCGATTGCATCACTTCTGCCAGTTCATTGTCGATGTTCGATTCGCCTTCGAACATGTATTCTGTTTTGATCTGCATTCCTTTGGCATTGGCTACGGCCGGCATTTCGATGATGCCCAGTCCGTCTTTTGCCGAAAAGATGTTCGACCAATCGCGCCCGTCAAAATAAGTGTAGTCGTAATTGCGGGCGGGTTTGCCTTTGTAGAGTACTTTCAGATCGATGGTTTTCAGATCCCCGTCGATATGCACCTCGTTGATAGAGACTTCCAGATGCGAAAAGATCTCATTCATTTGTTTGGGAATCCAATTGCATAGTAATTGCTCTTTGCCTTCTTCGTCTTTTATGGTGAGGAAATTGCCGTCCGGATAGCTTTGCAGCAAGATAAGAGCCCAGTAATAATAACGTAGGGCATCGGCTACCTGTGCCTTTTTCTCGGCTTTTATCGCTTCTTGGGTAAAGTCGAGCAGTTTGGTTTTGCGGCCTTCGAAAATACGTTGTATCTCGCTCACTTTGATGTAGCGCATGACAGCTGCTTCCGGTTCGTTTTGTATGACGATGCGACGGGTGTTGTTCAGGGTAGCCCGTGAATAGGTGTTGATGACCGATTTGAAGGTCTCGTCCACCGTAGCCTTGTCTCCGTCTGTCCCTCCTTCGGTGAGCTGGCTGAATTGGCTGGATACATTGGTGGAAATCTGGCTGATTAATGCAGCCAGAGCTTCATTGTCGGCTTTCTTGAGCGTGGAAGCGTTTCCTGTTCCCCAAATATATTCTTTGCTGTTCTGTATTTCTTCTACAGATTGTGCACGAAGCAGTGGGAGACTGAATGTCAGCATAACAAGAAATAGCAGTTTTCTCATATTGTTTGTTACGTTATAAGAGGTTCATTTTCTTGCAAAAGTAATAACTTTTTTATAATTATGCGATTAAAGTCTATCTCTTTTTTATTCACCTTCCGGCTTTATTTTGTCGAAAATTTGGAAAAGTTCTTCTACCGATTCTGTTCTTAGCATGGCAATGCGGGTTTCCCGGAAATTTGGAATGCCTTTGAACAAGGGTGTTGCAGCCAGATGGCGGCGTATGTGTATGATGCCCCGGCGTTCGTCCAGGCGGGCTACACTGTTGAGTACCTCTTCGCGGAGTACGTTTAGATACCATTCGAAAGTTTCGGGTGGCAGTTCGTTACCTGTTTCTAAGAAGTGTTTTACTTCGCGGAAAATCCACGGCCGGCCGATGCTGCCGCGACCGATCATGATGGCATCCACTCCGTAGCGGTCAAAGCATTCCTTTGCCCGTATGGCCGAGGTGATGTCACCGTTGCCAATGATCGGGATGTGCATGCGCGGGTTGTTTTTCACTTCGCCGATCAGCGTCCAGTCGGCTTCTCCCGTGTACATCTGTGCACGGGTACGTCCGTGGATGGCCAATGCGGCAATGCCGCAGTCTTGCAATTGTTCGGCCAGATCGACGATGATCTTATGGTCGGCATCCCAGCCCAGCCGGGTTTTTACGGTAACCGGTATTTTCACGGCATCTACTACGGCGCGGGTGATTTCAAGCATTTTCGGAATATTCTGCAACATTCCGGCACCGGCGCCTTTTCCGGCTACTTTCTTTACGGGGCATCCGAAGTTGATGTCCAGTATGTCGGGACGTGCTTCTTCTACGATTCGTGCGGCTCCTATCATGGCTTCGGTGTCTTTACCGTATATCTGTATGGCAACGGGGCGTTCTTCATCGCAAATCGTGAGCTTCTGCGTGGTTTTATTGACCGAACGTATCAGTGCGTCGCTCGAAACGAACTCGGTGTATACCATATCTGCTCCAAACTTTTTACACATCAGACGGAACGCGGGATCGGTAACATCCTCCATCGGGGCTAAGAAAATAGGGTGTTCACCCAAATCTATATGGCTTATTTTCATTTGTTGTTTACTTAATTATGCGGTTTACGATTGAAGTAACTTTCTTTATCGCTGCAAAAATACGGATTAAATTGTACCTTTGCATCATGATAAATCTATTTTCAATCGTAAATTATGAATATAAATGACTTTGAGATAATGGCTCCGGTGGGTTCCCGTGAGTCGCTTGCGGCAGCTATTCAGGCGGGAGCCGATTCCATTTATTTTGGTATTGCCAATCTGAACATGCGTGCCCGTTCGGCCAATACTTTTACGATTGACGACTTGAGGGAGATTGCCCGTACCTGTGACGAACATGGGATGAAGAGTTATCTGACGGTAAATACGATCATATATGATGACGATCTGGAGCTGATGCGCACCATTGTGGATGCGGCAAAGGAGGCCGGTATTTCTGCCGTGATTGCTGCTGATGTGGCGGTGATGAGCTATGCCCGTCGGATCGGTCAGGAGGTGCATCTTTCTACTCAGTTGAACATATCGAATGTGGAGGCGTTGCGGTTTTACGCACAATTTGCCGATGTGGTGGTGCTTGCCCGTGAATTGAATCTGGAACAGGTGGCCGATATCTACCGTCATATCCGGAAAGAGAATATTTGCGGTCCTTCGGGGGCACAGATACGCATCGAGATGTTCTGTCACGGTGCATTGTGCATGGCGGTTTCGGGCAAATGTTATCTTTCATTGCATGAGATGAACAGTTCGGCCAATCGGGGTGCTTGCATGCAGGTGTGCCGCCGTTCTTATGCGGTGCGCGATAAGGAGACCGATGTGGAGTTAGAGGTTGATAACCAGTATATTATGTCTCCTAAAGATTTGAAGACCATCCACTTCATGAATAAGATGATGGATGCCGGTGTGCGGGTATTCAAAATAGAAGGCCGTGCTCGCGGGCCGGAGTATGTACGTACGGTGGTGGAGTGCTATAAGCAGGCCATTCAAGCCAATCTGGAAGGCACGTTTACCGATGAGAAGATCGCTGAATGGGACGAACGTCTGAAAACAGTGTTCAACCGTGGCTTTTGGGACGGTTATTACTTAGGGCAACGCTTGGGTGAATGGACGAAAAATTATGGTTCGGCCGCTACGGAACGCAAAATTTATGTGGGGAAAGGAATCCGGTATTTCAATAATATCGGGGTTGCGGAGTTTTTGGTGGAAGCGGCTGAGCTGAATGTGGGTGATAAGCTGTTGGTGACCGGTCCGACTACCGGTGCGCTGTTTGCCACACTTGAGGAGGCTCGTGTAGATTTGAAGCCCGTGCAGACCGTAAAAAAAGGAGAGCGTTTCTCCATGAAGCTGGATAAAGTACGGCCGAGCGATAAGCTCTATAAACTCGTTTCAACGGAAGAATTGAAGAAATTTAAAGGAATTGAATAATGTGCCATAAATAATGTGCCAATATGCCAATGTGCCAATGTGCCAATTTTCCCTGCGGCATATGTCATGACGGCACAGATAATGGGTATATTATCTAATTGTTACATTATTTTGATTAGTGCATTGCTTAATTGATACATTCTCCAATTGGCACATTGGCACATTGGCACATTATTTAATTGACAAATTATTTTTTATGGATAAATATATTTATGAACTGGAGATGAAGGTGCGCGACTATGAGTGCGACCTGCAGGGCATTGTCAATAATGCCAATTATCAGCATTATTTGGAGCACACCCGTCATGAGTTTCTTTCTTCTGTCGGAGTTAGTTTTGCCGTACTTCACGAGCAGGGTGTCGATCCTGTTGTAGCCCGTATCAATATGTCTTTTAAAACTCCTTTAAAGAGTGGTGATGAGTTTGTCTCTAAACTTTATATGAAGAAGGAAGGGATCAAATATGTATTCTATCAGGATATCTTTCGTAAAAACGATCAGAAAGTAGTGGTGAAATCAACGGTTGAGACGGTCTGTGTGGTGAACGGACGTTTGAGTAACAGCACATTGTTTGATACCGTTTTTGCACCTTACCTCTGATGAGTAGTCCTGAAGAGTGTATTTGCAGCATTGCCTTGACGCAGATTCCGGGAATTGGGCATATTTGGGCCAAGAAGTTGCTGGATGGGGTTGGAAATGCTGTTGATGTGTTTCGCTATCGAAAAGAACTTCCCGATCGTTTGCCCGGTGTTAATAGCCGTGTGGTAGAGGCTTTAGATTGTCCGCAGGCTTTGTCGCGTGCTACACAGGAGTTTGAATTTGCAGAGAAGAATCATATTTCGTGCCTTGCTTTCACTGACGAGCGATATCCCTCTCGTCTCCGTGAATGTGATGATGCTCCTGTCGTACTCTTTTTTAAAGGTGCGGCCGATTTGAATTCTCTGCGTGTCATCAATATGGTAGGTACTCGTAATGCTACCGATTATGGAAAACAGCTTTGTGCTTCTTTTCTTCGTGATCTGAAGATCCTCTGTCCGGACGTATTTGTGGTAAGCGGCCTTGCTTACGGTATCGACATTCATGCCCATCGCGCTGCTTTGGCCAATGATCTTTCTACGGTCGGAGTATTGGCACACGGTCTCGACCGTATTTATCCTTCTGTCCATCGGAAGACGGCTGTTGATATGCTGCAAAAAGGCGGTCTTTTAACGGAGTTCCTTACCGGAACCAATCCTGATAAGCATAACTTTATAAGTCGTAACCGTATTGTGGCAGGTATGTCCGATGCCACAATTGTGGTGGAATCTGCTTCTAAAGGAGGCTCGCTGATTACTGCCGACATTGCCGAGAGCTATCATCGCGACTGTTTTGCTTTTCCCGGCCGTACGATGGATGCCTCTTCTATCGGCTGCAACCAGTTGATCCGGGATAATAAAGCGGCTCTTCTTCTGTCGGCCGAAGATTTTGTAAAGGCTATGGGCTGGGGAGTTTCCCCTGTCTTTTCAAAAACGGAAAGTATTCAACGAAGTTTGTTTCTTGAATTGTCGGAAGAAGAACAACAGGTTGTTTCTATTCTTGACAAGCAGGGCGATCAGCAGATAAATACGTTAGTGGTAAAAGCGGATATTCCTGTGCATAAGATGAATGCCATACTTTTTGAGTTAGAAATGAAAGGGGTGATACGTGTATTGGCAGGCGGTATGTATCAACTGCTTCGGTAAAGAGCAAAAAAAAGGAGCAACGCCTTGCTCCAACCTTTGTTAACCTTAAATCTAATACTATGAAAAAAATCACATTGCAAATGTAAAGTTTTTGCCTGTTCCCACCAAATTTTATTCTTGATATTGGTTCTCTTTTAATTTCTTTCACGGTTTTTCACTGTTATCGTACACGAATGCACTCAGGATAGGTATATTCAATGTAATTTAAGCTCTTTATCCCGAAGAATCGGGAAAGGTGAATGTGCATAAGAACATCGTTTATGGAGGATAAATACAGTTTGATTTGCGCACAATAGCCCTATGGCAGGGTTACGTACAAGTCTGTTTGAGAAATGTTGTGATTTCAGATACGTGTAAGTGCATGGAGACGGAAGGGCGGGAACGGCCCTTCACTCTGTATCACCGATGAATAGGGAGTTTGAGTAAAAAAGGTGAAGCCTGTGAAGGGGGGCGAAATATACAGAATAAGCATGCTGAAAAATAAAAAAACGTTTGCCGGAAAAAAGATGTTACGTCTTTTTTTGAAAGATGCTACGCTTTTTCACGCAGAAAGTTAACGGGCTGAAGTTGTAAAGTTGCAAATATCTTCCAATCGTTTCACGAACCCTTTCAGTGCCGTAAAATAGTTGCCGGAGTGTTGCTTAAGTTCATTTTCATCTTCTATATTTGTTGCATCGAGATAATCGGTAGATGCAAAACAAGAGAAATTTATTCATGAAAAAGTAATGTCTTTCGTATTGTATTGGAGGAATCTCTTTTTGGGTAGATATGGCATTTATTAAAGATAAACGCGACTGTTACGGCAATGAATTGGAGGGCAATGAATTGGAGAATGAAACAGGATGTATGTACCGGTGGAATTTAGAAACAAATAAAACAATAATATAAACTTTAAAAACAAGAAGTATGAAGACATTTATTTTTTCAGCATTGGCATTGGGAGTGATGGCTGGTTGCTCAAATACAGAGATTGAGGATGTGGTTGATAGTGGGGAACCGGTAGCGATTACACTGAATGCAGGAGTAGAAACAGCAGTAGTGGTAGGGACGAGAGCTGCTATTGGAACAGATGAGCTGTTTAAAGCTACAGTATTGGGATGGGAAGGTGATAATGTTGCTGATTATAAGGTCGCACCTACATGGACGGCAATATCCAGTGATATAAAAGCGTCTTCTGAAGTAACTAATAATATAACTTTAACGAATACTCAATATTATAAATCAGATGGAACCCATACTTTTATGAAAGCTTTTTATGTAAATGGTGAAACTCCTGTTGCTGATACTGATAGTTGGATTTATAACTTGACAAAGAAAGATGGAACATTAGACATCTTAATGGCATCTGCCATTAACGGTGATAAAAATACGCCTGCTGCTTCATTTGCTTTTAAGCGGCCGTTGACAAAATTGATATTTAAGGTGGTTGCCGGTGATGGATTAGCTGATAATGTAACACTTACTTCTATTGAGGTAAAAGATATGTGTGTACCTGAAAAAATAAATCTTGGTACTGATGAAGTTGTTTTTGGAGAAACGCTTGCTACGCCTTTGTCTATAGGTGTTACTGCAAGTACTTCAATAACTGCAACTGAAACACCGGTAGGGCATGCCATCATGGTAAAACCTATCGCAGGTACATTTGTTATTAGTGTGACAACAAGTACAAAAACTTATGATAATGTTACTGTAACTTTAAATTCTGTGGCAGAGCATTTAGACGGCGCAGGTGTTGCATACACTGTAACTTTAACATTTAAAGAACAGATTTCGGTCAGTGCTTCTGTTGCTGATTGGAGTGAAGGTACAGGTTCTGCTACTATTGGATAATTGTTTTTATAAATGTAGTATAACCATCTAATGAATTCCTCAAGAAAAGATATAAAAACTTTTCTTGAGGAATTTGTTATATAATGCTTTGTGTGTAAAAATATTATTGTACTTTTGTGGAAAACATAAACAAATAAATAATATATCGTTATGTCCGGCCTCTCCACTTGTGGAGTCACGATGAACTGTTTGGAATGTCCCAAGGCAGTGACAAATTCTATTGTTCATGCTTCTCATCCGAGAGGGTTTCACAAGCCGGCTCAGAAGTGTGAAGAGAACATTATTATTTTTTTGCTTAAAGGTGAAGTTCTTGTCAATAGTCAGGAATATGCCGGTACTACATTGCGGGCCGGCGAATTTATTCTTCAGGCAATCGGTTCGAAGTTGGAGTTGCTTGTTATGGAAGACGCTGAATGTGTATGCTATAGCTTTAATAAACCTGAATTCTTTTGTGAGGAGCGTTATAATCATATAAAAACTCAAGTGACACCTCCCTTGATCTTTTCTCCATTGAAAATAGTGCCGGAATTGAAACATTTTCTTGAAGGTTCTGCCAGCTATTTATCTAAAGACAAGATATGTCGCGAGCTATTATCACTCAAGAAAAAAGAACTTGCTTTTATTCTTAGTTCCTATTATTCCGATTATGAGTTATCCACTTTAGTACATTCATTGGCCAAGTATACCAGTAGTTTTCAATACTTTGTCCTCGGCAATCATACGAAAGTAAAAACAGTGGAAGAATTTGCCCACTTGGGTGGATATACGGTTACTACTTTTCGTCGTATATTCAATTCTGTATTTCATGAACCTGTCTATGAGTGGATGATGAAACAACGTAAAGAAGGGATCATTTACGAACTTCGCTATACGAAAGCTACCATTTCTGAGATTTGTTACAAATACGGATTTGAATCTTTACCTCATTTCTCAAATTTCTGTAAGAAAAACTTTGGAGCTTCTCCTCGCAGCATACGTTTAAGCGAATCGCAGTAAGTTTTGGGAGTATAAAAAAGGGCATCGCTTCACAGCGACACCCTGCCTAAATGGACACTCAGCAGTCTATAAAGATACACACTTGTACTTTTTGTTTATTGACTACCGGTATCCTCTCTTACATAAGGGATGATAAAATTCTATTAACGATTGGACGGAATTGTTAGCTTGTTTAAATAATTTATATTCATAATCATTTTTTTCTTTGTGTGTAACTTATTAATATAATTCCTATTACATGTGAAAACGAACAATAATATGTAATATTTAGTCGGAGTGCCGATAATATAAGAGCGTGAGACCGAAACATTACTCCTAAACGAGGCTCGACCAAAAGCCTAACTCTGGATCAATGAGTCAGCCCACACTCCCTTTATTGGTATATACGGGGAATTTATCTGTACGTATAAAAGCGTGTAGATATAACATATATATGCAATAAAGGTTGCGGGACTTTCTCTGTGCCAGAGTTCCAGAAATGAAATTGGTCGATTTCGTTTAGGCACAAATATTAGTTCGCAACAGAAGATGTACTACTGATAGTTAACGTCACCTGTGCTTGTATACGTTATGCATCTCCTTTTCCATTTGCAAATATAATGCATTAATATTATATTACAACCGATAATAATCTATTTATTTTCTTAATTCCTAAGAAAAATGGTTAACCTTGTTTTTAAGAAAACATCTTTTTCTATCATAGAGACAAGTTTATAGGTGAAATAGAACAGGAATATATGCTTATTTTCATGAAAGAAAGTGTCTTGATTTTACGATGAAAAGCTTATACGAATCCGTAGCGGCTATTCTATGGATTAGTGAATATTCAAAGTTTTTTTCGGTCGGTTCTATTTGATGCGGAAGTAAAGGACTGGTCCTAAAGAAAGAACTCCTTTAAATGTATTTTGCAATCTTTTAAAATCATTTTAGAAAGTATTACCGTCAATGCGAATAGCAAGTTTTACGTGATTTCTCTCTTTATTTGCAAACTCTGAATGGTTAATCCTGAAAGACAGTATCCTATGTTGAATTTTAAATTTAGTATTATGAGACATTATTTTACAAGTAGATTGTTTCTATTTTTGTTTGTTCTATTCGGCTGCGTGATGGCAACCAACGGGCAGAGTCTGAAAACCGTTAAAAATTGGAATTTCTTATCGTGGAGTGAAACAACTTTAGCTAATCTGGGGGCAGATGCCACCAGCTGGGAAGCAGAAATTGACGCTGATACGCAAGTTCTTAAGCGTTATAAGAATTTAGAGACGGTGGATGCCAAAAATGTCCTGAAAGCTAATGGGGTAGTGATTGCAGAGACCGATGGCATTCTCTTTCCTGCACTGACCAAAGGAAATTTGAGTCTTCGTATAAATATGGGTGATGATGGTATCCAGTTAGGAAGTAAGAATCTGGAAGTGACAATCAAAGAGCTGAAAGCTGGACAGCATGTTACCATTATTCTGAAAAGTGCGAATGCGACAAGTGGACGCGGTATCAGCGCCATAACGAACATGACAGGTACGGTGGGATCTGACACTTATAAGACCGGCAATGATGGTGAGAATACTTATGAGTTAGTAGTCGCTGCTGATGGTGATGTGAAGTTCAAATACAATGAAGGTGTTATCTTGAAAAGTATTATAGTATCCGAAGAAACGGTTGCACGTAAAGTAGCTTATATTTATGATTCTTCTTATGCCGGTTATGTACTCGATGAAGACCCTGTACATGCTGCATTGATTGACGCCTATGAGGTAACGGATATCGATGTGAAATCTTTAGATGGTTCTACGGTAAATGAATTACTTGGTTATGATCTGGTATTTTCTTCTGAGGCTGTTGGAGGTAAACATGCGTATGGGTTGAAGTTGGAGACCGTTGTAAATAAAGTGCCTATGCTCAATCTGAAGTCATTCTATTATTCGTCGGACCGTTGGGCATGGGCTACGGGGCAGAATCCGGATAAAGGAACTAATACGATGACTATATTGGAAGCTTATCGTAATCATGCTATTTTCAATGGAGTGGCCATCGCAGAAGACGGTACATGTGTTATTTTTACCGAGAGCGATGCCAGCAACAATCAAGTGCAAGCTTATAAAGATCCGGGTGCAATCATTGCTGATGACATTGTTATGGCAAAAGATGGAACAGGCACTTATAATACCATTCATGAACATGGTACGACAAATAAGTATATGTTGATACCGTTTGCCAGTAATCTGATCAGGGGGATTGATGCCAATGCAATTAAACTGTTGCTGAATGCGGCCGATTATCTGATTGCCACGAAGGAAGTATATGTTGAGCCGTCGGATCCGGTAGCTGCTCCGGTTATCTCGGATGTTGTTAATGGAAACGCTAAAACAGTGACTATTACTACTGCAACAGAAGATGCCGCGATTTACTATACTTTGGACGGTACTGTTCCTACTATTGAAAGTATCCTATACACGCAACCATTTGATGTTTTGAAGCCGTGTTCGGTAACGGCTTTTGCTGTGAAAGAAGGAATGCTCGATTCAGAAGTAGTGTCGAAGGATATTGAGAACGAAAATTATATTGCACGAAACAAAACGTTGTTATGGGCCAATTTCAAGGATCAGCCGGAAGAATGGGGAGTAACCGGGGATATAATCGGTTCCGGAAAGACGGATGAAAAGACAATCGCAGGATTTATAATCGGAAGCAAGGGGCAGCGTGTTAATTTGCAGGCTACAGGTGTGTCCGAAAAGATCGGTGATACTTACGGTCCCGCTACAGAAGAAGATATGGGAGCGACAAGCTATGCAATGTCTTTCCTTACAGGCTCTGCCAGTGGCTATATAATTACTCCGTCTGTAGTAGCCGGACCTTTTGATGTTGCTATTTGGTGGTGTACGGCAAAGAGTGCATCTTACACAGAGAAATTGACTATATCTGTGAAAACTGCGGATGCAGAGGAGTGGACAGAACTTGAAACGATCTCTAATAAAAGCTATAAGAGTGTTCGTAAGCAAATTGTATCTTATGATGGAACAGAGCCTGTACAAGTTAAGATAACTTGTGCTTCCGGAAACGGCTCTAACAACAATGCAATGATATTCGATGTTAAGTTGTTGGGCGAAGGGGCAGATCCGGTAGCTACTCCGGTTATTTCGGCAGAAGCAAATGGAAATGCCAAGACAGTAACCATCACTACGGATACGAAAGATGCTATTATCTATTATACGATTAATGGAACAGATCCTACGATTGCCAGCACGCAATATACAGAACCTTTTGACATCTTGAAGCCTTGTACAGTAAAAGCATTTGCCGTGAAGAAAGATATGGCAGATTCGGATATAGCTTCGGAAGATATTGAGAATGAAAATTATATCGCACGGAATAAAACCCTGTTGTGGGCCAACTTCAAGAACCAACCGGAAGAGTGGGGAATAACCGGGGATATAATCGCTTCCGGAAAGACGGATGAGAAAACGGTTGCAGGATTTATAATCGGAAGTGAAGGCCAGCGTGTAAACCTCCAGGCTACCGGTGTTTCTGAAGAAATAGGCGGAAATTATGGTCCGGAGACAGAAGCTGATGCCGGTGCGTCGGGTTATGCTATGTCATTCTTGACAGGAACGGCCAGCGCTTATATGATTACTCCTTCTGCCGTAGCCGGACCGTTTGATATTGCTATCTGGTGGTGTGGTGCAAAATCAGCTTCCAATACGGAGAAGTTGACCGTATCGGTGAAAACGGTGGATGCTGAAGAATGGACAGAACTGGGAACACTTTCTAATGATGCTTATAAGAATATCCGTAAACAAGTGATTTCTTATGAAGGAACAGAACCGGTATTGGTTAAGTTTGCTTCTGCTTCGGAAAACGGAAAGAACAATAATGCGATGATATTCGATATTAAATTATTAGGTGAAGGTGAAGATCCGGTACTGCCGGTGGCTACTCCGGTCATTACGACAGAAGATACTGCCGATGGGAAAATGGTCACGATTGCTTGTGAAACAGAAGATGCGGCTGTCTACTACACTTTGGATGGCACTGAACCTACAGTAGAAAGTAGTCTTTATGCAGAACCGTTTGAGACGAAATCATCTTGCACAGTGAAAGCTATCGCAGTGAAAGAGGGTTTCCCCGATTCGGAAATTGCCGAACTGGATATTACTATCGCTACTTCCATTATTTCTGAAACAGCTTCTAAAGTTATCTTATCCCGCTCTTATTTCACTGTTGGCGGAGTGAAGCTTGAAGCTCCGGTGAAAGGATTGAATATCGTAAGAACGGTGTTTGAAGACGGAGTGATCGAGATGTCCAAGGTAATAGTAGAATAGTTCACAATTTCTCTTATTCAATAGGTATATATAAAAATCCCTGCCGGATCATCCGGCAGGGATTTTCTGTTATTAATCAAATGCTAAGTTATACGCTTAGTCTTTCAGTTTTGCGATGATGAAATCGCGGTTCAAACGAGCGATGTTG
>ERZ1673747.2305-NODE-2305-length-15165-cov-8.917737_pt1 | contig 15165 bp, 7 predicted proteins | sample MGYA00580220_ERZ1673747 | MGnify/ENA primary metagenome ERZ1673747 (study PRJEB41218, sample SAMN15661769) | gut metagenome | host: Homo sapiens | place: Canada: London | collected 2015-08-20/2019-03-30 | study: EMG produced TPA metagenomics assembly of... | reverse complement strand
AGGAACGGCCGGACGGCCTCTATACCCTGCGCTATGGAGAGATTCAGATTATGGCCATTGCCAAAATTCAGCAGATGGCGAAAAGGATCGAAGTCCTGGAGGCGGAGATCGCCGGGCTGAAAACAGGAGGAACGACATGAAAGTATCTATGATCGAATTGGTTCGCGCAAATCTTGCAGTGAAGGAGATGGAGCGGCAGGAGCTGCCCTACGAACTGGCTGCCGCGCTGGTGAAGCTGAAACGGGCGACGCAGAAAGACTTTGAAGCGTTCCTGGAATTGGAAAAGAAGCTGGTGAGAAAATACGCCGTTCTGGACGAGACGGGGAATGCCGCTCTCGAAAACGGACACTTCAAATTCCGCGATTTGAGCGAGGCCCCCGCATACCTGGAGGAGCGGAGAGAGCTGGAAGAGACCGCTGTGGAGGCAGCCATTTCCAGAAAGGCAGTGATTCCCCCAGAAAACATTTCTCCGCAAGCTCTGGAAGCGCTGTCTGTCTTTTTAAACTTCAAGCGGAAGGAGTGAGGCAAATAACGGGGTCCCCGCTGCGCCCCGCGCAGTGGGGAGAGGACGAGCCCTGGAATGAGAGAGACCTGCCCGGACAGGGCAGGGCGAGCGATATGAAAGGAGTGAGGACGACATGAAGCTGCCCGCAGTACAGTATGCGGATGGGATCAAGCAGGGAAAACAGGACCAATTCAAGGGCCTGAACCATAACCTGGGCGCCAAAGACGGCGAGCTGTGGGACATGAGAAACCTGACCAGCGACTACTTTCCCCTGCTGGCATCCCGGCCACGGCGGATGCTGTTCAAAACTCTGACAGCCCCCGGCGGCCTGTTCTGCTGGGACAAGCTGTGCTGGGTGGACGGAACCACGTTCTACTACAACGGAGAGTCCAAGGGGACTGTGACGGCCGGGCCGAAGACCTTCACCGCACTGGGGGCGTACATCGTGATCTTCCCGGACAAGGCCTACTACAACACGGCGGCGGACGAGTTCGGCAGCCTGGAGGCCGCATGGTCCGGGACCTCCCTTACCTTTACCAACGGAAAAATCTATGACGAGGACGCGGACGCCAACTGCATTCAGGCGGAGGGCGTCAACTGGGCGGACACTTTCAAGGCCGGGGACGCCGTGACCATCTCCGGATGCACGAAACACCCCAGCAACAACAAGACCCCCATTATCCGGGAGATCGACGGGGACAAGCTGTACTTCTACGAGTACACCTTCGACCTGGACGGGGACGACGGGATCACTCCCTACACGGAGACCGGGGACATGAAGGTGGAGCGGACCGTGCCGGACCTGCTGTTCGTCTGCGAAAATGAGAACCGGCTGTGGGGCTGTGACAGGACCACCATCTACGCCTCCAAGCTGGGAGACATCTTCAACTGGAATGTGTACGACGGTCTGGCCACAGACAGCTACAGCGTGGACACCGGCAGCGCCGGCAGCTTCACGGCCTGCATCTCCTACATGGGATACCCCATCTTCTTCAAGGAGGACCACATCTACAAGGTGTACGGCTCGATCCCCACCAATTTTGAAGTGATGGGCAGCGCCACGCTGGGGGTGGCGGACGGCAGCGCGGCGAGTCTTGCCGTGGCCGGCGAGGTGCTGTTCTACCTCTCCAGGGCCGGGATCATGGCTTACTCCGGCGGGATCCCGCAGCCGGTGGGCGCCGCCTTCGGCGTGGAGAAATTCCGGGACGCAGCTGCGGGCAGCGACGGTCTGAAATACTACGTCTCCATGCGGGACCGGGCCGGGACCTGGCATCTCTATGTCTACGACACCCAGCGGGGCCTGTGGCACATCGAGGACGAGACCCACGCCACACACTTTGCCTCCTCCGGTGGAAACCTCTATCTGCTGGCAGAGGACGGGGGCATCTGGATCGCGGGCAGCGTTCAGGACCCGCCGGAGGAGGCTGCGGCGGAGGAAGCGGTATCCTGGATGGCGGAGTTTGCGGACTGGTACGACGACAGCCCCAACAAGAAGGGCATTTCCAAAATCCTGGTTCGCCTGGAGGTGGACGAGGGAGCGGAAGCGCGGCTCTACATCCAGTACGACTCCGGCGGGACCTGGGAGCAGGTCGGCCATACGCTGGAGGCCAACGCGAAGCGGAGCTACTATCTGCCTGTGATTCCCCGGCGGGCGGACCACTACCGGCTGAAACTGGAGGGCACCGGCGGGTGCCGTATCTATGGCCTGACCCGGGAGTATTACGACGGCTCCCAGCTCAAGAGTATGCCGGGTAGGCAATAACAACGAGGGTCGAAGGGGAGCAGGCTCCCCCTCGACCTCCCCCACCCCCGCGTCGCGGTAAACTGCATATCCATCGCTTCGGCCTGCGGCCAAAGCTCTTCCATTCCGTTACCGCTCCTTTTTCACGCCGAAACCCGTTTCGGCGTGAGGAGGACGAGCAACGGAGCGGGACGAGACCTGGCCGAAAGACCGGGGCGAGTGGAGCGCAGTTTGTGAGGACGAGGGGACGCCGCCCCCGGCGGCTGGGTCAACGTATTTTCGCCACGTACACGCCGCGGCGAAAATGATCTGAAAAGGAAAGAAGGTATGAACCATGCCATCCTATACCTATGACGACTTTGTAAAGGCGGCCAACCAGAAGGGGCTGTTTCAGGAATTTTCCCAGGCGGACCTGCAGACCGCGCAGAGATACCCGGAGTTCGGCATGAGCATTCTGGGACTGAAAGAGGACATCCACAAGGCCACCACACCGGAGGCAAAACTGCTGGCAAACGAGATGGCAAACCAGCTGCGCTCCAGCTACGGCGGTTATACCGGCGGAAAATACGGAGCGGACTACATCTCCGACGGGAAGATTCCGAACCAGATCGACAGCGTGCTGGACAAGATCAACGGCTTCGGGAGCTTCAACTTCGACCAGGAGCGCCCCAGCTATGAGAACCAGTATGCGGAACAGCAGCAGGCGCTGCTGGACGCCATCATCAACCGGCCGGATTTTTCCTGGTCCAAGGAGGACGATCCCCAGTGGCACAGCTACCGCAAGAGCTACCTGCGGGAGGGCGACCGGGCCACGGCGGACGCACTGGGCCAGGCGGCGGCCGCCAGCGGCGGGCGCCCCTCCACGGCGGCCGTCACGGCGGCCACCCAGGCCGGGGACTACTATGCCGCCCAGCTGAACGACATCATCCCCACGCTGTACCAGCAGGCATACGACCGCTACCTGAACGAGTACAACATGAGCCTGCAGGACCTGAACGCGGTCAACACGCAGGAGCAGCTGGACTATGCCAAGTACCTGGATCAGCTGGGGCAGTTCAACACAGACCGGAACTTTGCCTTCAACCAGTATCTCTCCGACTTCGATATTCTGCAGAATCAGCTGGCTTCCCTCCAGGGGCAGGACAGCGTAGATTACAACCGCTGGATGGACAAGGTGGGGCTGTACGAGCAAAAGCAGGCGGAGGAAACGGACCTGGCCCGGGCCCAGGTGGATGCCATTCTGGCCGCCGGCGGAAGCCCCAGCGCGGATCTGGTGGGCGCCTCCGGATACAGGAGCGAGTATGTCCAGGCCCTGGAGGAAGCCTACCGGCGGCAGGCTGCCCAGCAGGCAGCCGGCGGAGGCGGTCGGTCCAGCAGTTCCGGAGGCGGGAAGTCCAAGATGACGCTGACCACGGCCAAACAGGCAGCAAACGCCGGCGTCTTTTCGGACGACGTTCTGGCTGTCTTGCGGGAGAACGGGTATACAGACGAGATGCTGAAGGCGATCTATGGATACGAGCCAAACAGCGGCGGAAGCGGAACGATCACAGACGCCTCTCAGCTGGGGGCTGCGGCGCTGAATATCGCGAACGCCATGAGCCGGGTTAATTCTCCGTCGCAGTTGGGGACGTGGGCCGAAAGAATCTCTGATGCGCTGGATGACGGCAAGATCACAGAGGCGGAAGCGGAGTTCCTGCTGGATGCAATCGGCTATTAAGGAGGCAGAACATGGCGAAATTATCTGTACAGGAACGGCTGGAACGCCTTAGAGAAGCAGGAAGGAAGCAGAGCGGCCAGGGAGGACAGCAGTCCTCCCCCGCTCCGGCTGCGACATCCGGGAGAACTACGGCCGGAATGACCGTCCGGGAGCGGCTGAACAGGCTCAAAGAAGCGGGGAGACAGCAGTCCCCCTCCCTGCCGACGGTGACCAGTCAAGCGGCGGGCGAAACCGCCGGAAGAAAAAAGGCTGGGAGGCCAACAACTGCCGGAAAGCCGGGAAAGATCACATCCCCGGCACGGGAGGCGGAGCGCCGGGCGGAGGAGCTGCGGACGCTGCGGGACGAGGCCCAGCAGGAATTCCTGAATTTCCGGGGTGCGGAGATCACCGCAGGGGCTGCGGGGATGCCCACAGAGTCGTATGCCGGGCAGAGATACCGCACGGCGGAGGAAGCCTACCGCGCCCGGCAGGATTACGACAGGCAGCTTGCGGAACTCCGAAACCGCTATTATCAGGAGGAAAACGAACAGCAGCGGGCGCGGCTGGCGGAAGATGCCTCCATGCAGGCCAGCTTTGCCCGGGCGGACGAGATCAGGGGCGCACTGAACCGCATCCAGACCCTGGAGCAGACCCGGGTGGCGGCACCGGGCCCCGTGACGGAGGATGCCGTCAACCAGGCTGTGCGGGAGATCGCCGGGCAGTACGGATTGTCCCGGGAGGACAGCCGGAATCTGACCACCGTCCGGAAGGCGCTGGAGGCGCAGCTGCTGGAAGAGACGGACCGCATCAGCGCGGCGGGCTATGACTACGAGCGCATGACGGAGTACCAGAAGCGGCAGGAGCGGGCGGCGGAGGCGGAGCGCCAGCGGCAGCAGACGGAAGCGTGGGCGGACGAGCATCCGGTCCTGGCCTCCCTCGCCTCCGTGGGCGCATCGGCCCTGCAGGCTGTCGACATCCCCCGCCTGATCGCCACTGGAGGCGGAAGCGAGGACGACCTGCGGACCTATACCCCGGCAGACCCGAACGCGGCCATCATCAGCAATTTTGTAACCGGGGTACGGGACACGGTGTCCAAGAAGATCGCGGATAACACAGACTGGGAGCTGTTCGGCCAGAACGTGGCGTCCTTCCTCTACAACACCGGCATGTCCATCGGAGACAGCGCCTCCCAAGTGGCGCTGCTGGGACCGTGGGCAACGTACCTGATGGGCGCCAGCGCGGCCAGCCAGCAGGCCGTGAACGTGCTGGAGCGGGGCGGCAGCAATTCCCAGGCGTTCTGGGGCGGTCTGGCCGCCGGCGCGGCGGAGGCGGTGTTCGAGCGGTTCAGCATTGAGAAGCTGCTGGAGGCCAAGACCATCAACAGCGTGAAGGACCTGCTGCGGGCAACTGCCCAGCAGGCGGGCACGGAGGCCAGTGAGGAAATGCTGACGGAGATCGCCAACATCCTGTCGGACACCGCCATCATGGGGGAATCCTCCGACTTCGAGCAGCTGGTGACGCAGTACCAGCTGATGGGCATGGACGAGGACGAGGCCCGGAAGCAGGCGTACCTGGACAGCGTGGCGCAGGTGGTATGGGCCGGCGTGGGCGGCGCTCTGTCCGGCATGGCCATGGGCGGCGCCACCAGCGGCGTGGACCTGGCCGGGCGGAATATCCGGCAGGGTATTCGGGACTACCAAGCGAGACCGGCCGACAGCGCCTATGACGTGATGCGAGAAAAGGGAATGTTCTCCCCGGAGGCTAGAGAGGCCGTGCAGGCGGCGGAACGCAGGCGGGGTGTGACGGAGGCCGTGGACCGGGCAGCCTGGATGATGGACCCGTGGAACCGGAGATCCCGGCGGGAGTACCTGAAGAACCGCGGGAGGGGCCAAGATGCAGAAGAAGCGCCACCGGCGTCCCAGCAGGCGCAGAGCCCGCAGGCCACGCAGGCGGTGCCTGCGGGCACACAAACCGCCGCCCCGGAAGGGGCGGCGCAGGTGCAGCAGGATCAGGCGCAGCCGGCAGGGCGGCAAACGCAGGCCACGCCGGCGGCGGACCCTGTGATCCAGACCCTGGAGAGCGGGGGGCGAGTGGACCAGGCCACGCTTTCCGACGAGCAGTTCGCAGCCCTGGCAGAACGGGGTGACATGGACGTGGATGCCGGCGGAAGGGTCTATCAGGTTGACCCTGCCCAGCATATTGACCAGCGCAGCAGCGAGGATATGGGAGACCGGAGGATCAACGCCTTCCAGTTCGACCATCCGGAGGTGCACCGGTATTACAGCGAGGCGGCGGCGGAGCTGCTGAATGAGCTCTCTGTCACAGAAAAGGGCGGGCAGACCCTTCGCCTGGGCGATTACCAGACCGGGTATGAATACCGGAGGACCAAGCGGGCAGCGCCGGAGCGGATCACCGTGCTGCTGGACGACTACGGCCTCTCTTACGATCAAATCGAGAAAGCCCTGGACGCCATCATTCACAACCACGGCCAGGAGAACATCGCCGCTGCAAAGCGGGTGGAGTTCGTGCTGGACGATATGCTGACAAACGGCTATCAGTCCATGGATGGATATATCCCACCCAACCAGGACTACATCAATGCAAAAGCAAGTATTGCCGGATACGTAGAGACTGCAGAGGGCGGAAGCGGGTATCTGGACGGGATCGACGAAGCGCCGGTGACGGCGGAAAGGATGGAGCAGAATGGACAGCAGGGAGCAGAGCCGGGAGACGGCGTATCTGATGGAGACCTCGGACGGCTTTCTGGTACGGGTGCCGGAGAGCAAACTGGAGGCGTGGAAACAGGCGCAGAAAGAGGCAGAGGCCCCGCTGACACCTACCGAGCAGCGCGTGAAAGACAAAATTCTGTCCATGATCTACGGGGAGAACCGGTAAGCAGCCAGGACCTGGGACTGCCGCGGGGCACGGACGCCAAAACGCTTCAGGTCATTCCGGAGAGCGCCTGGGATGACGGCCTGCGGGCCACAGCGGACCGGGTGCGGGAAGAGACGGGGCTGGATACCGTGTTCGTGACCGGCGGCATCCAGATCGGGACGCCGGACGGCGCCCGGCTGGTCCGGGGTGTATTCACCGGGGACCGGATCATCGTGCAGGCGGACAACATCCGGGTGACGCCGGACCAGATCGCGGACCATGAGATTTTCCATGACCGGGCGGCACAGACGCCGGGCCTGATCCGGGAGCTGGAGGACCGCGTCCGGGAACAGTATGGGCCGGAAGATCTGGGCCGTGTGGTGGAGCAATATATCCGGAAGCTGCGGGGCGTGATCTCCGTTACGGAAAACGCCGGCGAGGACGGCACACAGGCGGAGGCATGGGCCATTCTGGAGGAAATTTTCGCGGACGCCTACGCCGGGATCAACGCCTTCTCCGTCCACGCGGAGCGGTTCAACGAGACCGTGGAGCAGACCATGACAGAGCGGGGCGTGGGCCGTGGCAGCCAGAACGCCGCGGCAACAGACCGGACCACCGGCCCCCCGGCGGAAGGCCGCTACAGCTTCGGCGGGGAGAACGCCAGGCGGGCGGACCTGGACGCCCTGGACCGGGCCAAGGAGATGGAGCGCCAGGGCGTGGCCATGGAGACCATCTTCCGGGAGACCGGGTGGTATACCGGGGCGGACGGCAAATGGCGGTTCGAGATCGATGACAGCGGCATGGAGTACAGCCGCTGGGGAGACCTGAACCGGAGCGACCGGGCGGAGTATGCCCGCTTCCGGGAACTGGAGGGAAAGTTCATCGACGGGACCATCACCCAGGAGGAACAGACGGAGCTGCGCCAGCTGCTCGACCAGGGGCACGGCCCGGGCCGGGCGGAGGAACAGCAGACGCTGCGGCTGGCCGACTTCCTGCGCCATGACGAGCTTTATCAAAACTACCCCCAGCTGCGGCAGGCGGCCCTGCGGTTTGCGGACCTGCCGGAGGGGACACACGGTTCCTACAACACGGGGACAAACACCATCACCCTGAACAACTCCCTGCGTGACGCGCCGGAGGACACCCTGGTACACGAGATTCAGCACGCCATCCAGAGCGCGGAGGGATTTTCCGGCGGGAGCAGCCCGGAATACTGGGCCAGACGGGAATATGAGACGGGCGACCTGGTTTCAAATCGCCTACAGCAGGAGTACGACCAAATCCTGAACGGATTGGGCCGGGAGGATCAAAACAAGTACATCCGATATACGGAACTGGAGCGGGAATTGGAGCGCCTTTTCCTGGCTGATTCAAATACGGAAGCGGGGCGGCGGTATGACCGGCTGGAGGCCGAGCAGGACGCCATCTATGAAGAGCTCTATCCGAACGCGTGGTTCCGGCAGCTGCTGGACCTGAGCCACCGCATGGAGGACACCGCCGGAGAGTACCGCAGGATGTACGAGAACACCGCGGGCGAGATCGAGGCCCGGGATGTGACGGCCCGGCGCCAGCTGACGCCGGAGCAGCGGCGGCAGACCATGCCCAACACCGGGGACGAGAACACGGTGTTCTCGGACTCGGATGCCTTTTTCTCCGCGGAGACAGACACCGACGCGCTGAAAGAGCGGCAGATGCAGATCATTCAGGAGACAAACCCGGCGGATGACGACTACCACACATGGATCCGGAGCGCGGAGGAGATCAAGACGTTCCGGGAGTCCATAGAGGACCCGGAGTGGGCAGAGTACGACGAATACAACCCGGACTTCACGCGCGCCATGGCGGAGGAGGCCCTGGAGAGCGGAGAGATCGAGGTGTTCAGTTCCTACCCCATTGAGGCGGGCGGATTCGTCTCGCCGTCCAGGATGGAGGCGGAGAGCTATTCCGGGAACGGACGGGTTTACAGTAAGACAGTCCCGCTGACGGACGTGGCGTGGATCGACCCTACCCAGGGGCAGTATGCGCCGGTTGACAGGACCATGTACTCCATGAGCGAGCCAACTGACGCCCAGCAGGACGAGGCGGAGCGGCTGCTCTTCCAGGGCGTGGACGCGGACACCATCCGAGAGATGACCGGCCTGGAGCGGACGGAGGACCATGGCTGGCGGTTCACTGTTGACACCACCCCGGAGGCGGCGTATGATGGCGGCAGAACGACAGATCAGCAAGGAGGACTGGACGATGGGCAAAATGAATATGACCTTCGAGGAGTTCATGGAGAAAATGTACGGAGGCGAGAAGCCGGAGAAACTATCCCAGGAAGACCTAGATCGGCTCAAAGGAGAAATGCAGCAGGTAGCCAAACGGATGAAGGAGGAAGGCGTGCAGCCCCCGCCTCCTGGGCACGAGGACGTGTAATTGACCGCCCGTCTCGGGCGGCGGGAATTGCGGCTGAAAATGCGGGCCGGTACGGAGCGGACGCATTTGTGGTAGAGGATGCCGCCATCAAGGAAAGAAATCCCAAAGCCTGGGCGTTGACCAGCGGCGGGAGTATCTATATCTCTGACAGCATCCCGGCAGAACTGGCGGATGTGGTGGGATACCATGAAGCGATTCACGCTGCAAAGCAGACGGGAAATGACCGGTATCTGGACTTTCTCGAAAATACTGGGGAATATATTAGCCTGTCTAGTGATCGAACCGCAGAAGTCATGGGAATGATAATCAAGCAACGTTTCCATGGCAGCAAGAGCCTGTTCGACCTAACACCGCAGGAACAGACGACGGCTTTTGACGAGCTGAACGCCGTTGTCTGGGGATTCCACAAGGCAGACCAGGAAAACGCCCGGGAGCAGTTCGCGGATATGTTCCAGGACTACGATGCCTACATCGCGGACCTGGACGCCGCCATGGAGAGCGGCGCGGAGCCGGAGGTCCCTGGCCTCTCCCTCCCCACTCTGGACGACGAGGACATCCGCTACAGCATGGACGAGGACACCGCGGCGGAGCCGTCGGACAATCCCCCGCTCTCTCCGGATCAGAGCGGGCGGAGCGATCTGCACCGGCCGCGGGGCATGAGCGACGAGCAGTACAACCGGCTGAACGAGCGGTGGAAAAACCGGCCCGTCGACTGGCGGGAAACGCTGGCGCCGGAGGGCTTCGACAGCATCGATGATTACACGGCGGCCCTGGAGGCCGCGGCGGAGGAACGGATGCGGAACCGGAGCCGGGAGGAATTCGAGGGCTCTGACGCTCTGAAGGACCTGGGCATCCGGATTGCCAACAGCGTGGGCCTGTATGGGAACACCCAACAGCTGATCGAGAATGACCGGGCGGCCAAGTCCATCCGAAAGGAGATCAAGCGGGCGGAGCGACGGCTGCAGGCCACGGATGCGGAGAAGAACTTCGCCTCCGGCGTGGCGGCGGGCATCTACGGCGAGGCGGACATCCCGCCCAGCATGGACGCGGACACGGTGATGGAGCTGGCGGACTACTACTGGGCGGAGAAGGCCGTGCAGAACGACCTGATCCGGGAGCAGCGCACCAAGATCAACCGGAACCTGGACGAGCGGGTGCGGCGGCTGATGGACGGCGTGGACGACGCCAAGACGAAGGTCCCGGCGGCCGTCATCATGCGGAACCGGACCCCGGAACGGAATATGCGGCGGATCTTCGGCAACGCCAAGGGCGACGAGATCAACGACTACCTCTTCCGGCCTGTCCAGGACAACGAGGCGGAGCGCATCCGCTTCGTGAACCGAATGCACAACGAGGTCCGGACCTTCAAAGATCGGAACGGAAAGGACCGGCGGCTGAACAAGGAAGAACGGGCCCTGGTGCAGCTGGTGATCGAGGGCCGGGCGGCGGAGGACGCCGTGAACGCCATGGAGCGGAGCCGGGATATTCAAAACGCGGCGGAGAACATCAAGAACGCCCGGAAGCTGGCAGGAAAAGACGACCTTGCGAAGCGGCGGCAGGCGGAGATCGACGCCTCCGTGGATGAAGCGAGGGAATTCAACCTGGGGACGGACGAGCGGCGGCTGGCGATTCAGTACAGCCGGTGGCTGGAAACCCAGGAACGGCTGCAAGGCGCGGACACCACCATCATCGGGAACGCGGTGGAGAAGTACCGGGAGCTGTTCAACCAGCTCTACGACGCGGCCAACGATTTTTTGGTGGCCCACGGCTACGAGCCCATCGGCTTCATCCGGGGGTACGCGCCCCATCTCCAGAGCCAGGAGACCCAAGAGCGGTTCAACAACGCCCTGGAGCGCATGGGGATTAACCGGGAGATCGGGAAGCTCCCCACCTCCATTGCGGGGAGAACGAAAAATTTCAAGCCGAATATGCCGTGGAACGGCTTTTTCAAGAACCGAAACAGCCAGGGAGAATTTCTGGATCCGGACATTGCGGAAGGATTCGAGAAGTATGTGGACTCCATGTCGGACGTGCTCTATCACACGGACGACATTATGCGGACCCGGGCCTTTGTGCGGTATTTCAGAAGAACCTATGCCCCGGAGGAAATCCGGAACCAGCTGGAGCAGGCGGACGCGCTGCGATACGCGCAGGCGGACCAGCAGGCGTCCTTCCTGCGGGACAAGGGGAAGCTGTCCTACACATCCGCGCCGACCTATGAGGACGTACACCAGGCCATGGAGCAGTATGTGGAGGATCAGTACCAGGCCATCGAAAACCTGACGCTGTATGGAGACCTGGCGGTGTTTCTGGACGACTACGCAAACAACCTGGCAAACAAGCAGCTGTTCGAGGACCGGGCCATGGAGAAGAGCTTCGGGCGGACCTCTCTCAACGCCATCAGCAAAGTACACCGGGCTTTTGCCAGGGCGCAGGTGTCCGCCAACCTGTCTTCCGCCCTGAACCAGGGCGGCCAGCTGCCCATTATCCTTGCGGAAAACGGGGCGCGGAACGTGGCCCAGGCGCTGATCGAGCTGCGGAGCAAGGACCTGAAAAGCTGGGCGGCGGGCAGCGACTTCCTGACGGAGAAAAAGGGGATCAACTACATCGTGACGAGCTGGAAGGACCGGGCGATCACCGGAGCCTTCAAGCCGCTGGAAATCGTGGACGGCATCGTATCCACCCTGGCGGTGCGGAGCCGGTATTTGAAGGAGGTCCGGGCCGGGAAGAGCGCGGCGGAGGCCATGCGCCTTGCGGACCGGTTCGGCCGGGAGGTCATGGCAAGCCGGGCCAAGGGCAGCGTGCCTCTGGCGTTCCGGTCCAAGGACTTTCTCAACCAGATGGTGCACATGTTCCAGCTGGAGGCCCTGAACAACTGGGAGCACGTCATTCAGGACCTGGGGAACCGGGACTTCCGGGAAATGGCCCGGGCAAAGGGGAAACGGGCAGCGGCCGGGTCTCTGGCGGCTGTCCTGGTAAAGATCATACTGGGGGCTTTCCTGCTGAACCGGATCGACGAGGAGCTGTACGGCGGGACGCCGGCGCCGTTCGACGTTCTGGGCCTTGCGGGAAACCTTTTTGCCGGCGGCCTGGGGCTGACGCAGATGGACCTGCTGAGGACCCTGGTGGACAACGTCTGGGAGCGGCTGACCGGAGAGCGGCTGTTCGACACGGACCCGGAGCTGAACGAATTCGACGCCGCTGCCGGATGGGATGACTTTGTTTGGAATGGGCTCAATGAGATTCCGTTCGCAAGCAACGTGGCGGCATTGGCGGGTATGGGCGACCGGACGCTGCCCATGCCGGATTTGAGCAACCTGGCAGACCTGCCGGGGACCATTGCGGAGGACGGCCTGTTCTCCTGGGAGGTGGCGCGGCAGCTGGCGGGCCTGGCTGGAGATGTTCTGCCGGGCGGCCGGCAAATCGAAAAGTCCATCCAAGGCGGGGAAGCACTGCTCCGCGGCGGATACTACAGGGGCAGCGGAGAAAACCGGCGGCTGCAGTTCCCGGTAGAGCAGGATTTCTGGAGCATTGTGCGGGGAATCCTGTTCGGGCAGTCTGCCCTGGACGAAAGCCGAGACTTCTACGCCTCCGGGCAGACGGGCCTCTCTGCGAACCAGACGAAGGCATACGAGCAGATCGTGGACATGGGGGCTGACCCGGAGACCGTCTACCAGGCGATCCAGGGGTGGCGGGCCGCAGAGAACGACGAGGCCCTGAATTCTTACGGGAGAGGCGTTGCCAAGCGGGACGCCATCACGGAGGCAGACCTGACAGACGAGCAGAAGCTGGCTCTGTACCGCGGACTGAGCGACGCGGACAGCAGCACGCCGGACCACTTCCGGGCGATGATGGACACCGGACTCTCCTGGGAAGAGGTCATGGAGGCATACGACCAGTACCAATTCCTGAACAGCGACGAGGATACGCCGGAGGCTGAAAGGCTGTCGGCCTCAGAGAAGGCAACGGAGTTTGCCAGCTGGGTGGAGCGGCAGAATTACACGGAGGATCAGGCGGAAACCGTCAAGGAGGCCCTGCGCTATTGGCAGATGATCCCCGCGGAGGCCAGCGAGAAAATCCTTCTGGCTCAGGAATACGGGGTATCCGACAGCAGCCGGAAAGCCGCGGCGGAAGAGATCGACCGACTGAAGGGTGACGGGAACAGCGTCACGCAGGATATGGCGGCAGAGGCGCTCGAGAACATGCCGGGCCTGGACAACCGGGAACGGGCCATCCTGTGGCAGCTCCAGAACAAGTCCTGGAAATGGAACAAGAACCCCTTCGACAAACGGGTGGGCCGGGAGGTCTACGACCGGATGCACGAAGAGGACGAGGCGTAATGACGAGAGCCCCCGGGGATGATCCCCGGGGGCTCTCTTAAACCTTACTAGCGGAAATATTCATTATACAGAGAATCAGCTTTTTCCCTATCTCCACGATTTATCGCACAATAAAGCTCTTGAACGATTTCTTTACACGCCTTTATATCCCGCTCGTGCCAAGATAGGTATAGATGTTCGAATTTATCTTCGATACAGAGGAGCGGGATGGAAACAGGAAAGGAAACGGTTACGAGAACGATCCAAAGCGCAGAAAATATCCTGTAACGAATATAGTGCTCTTCTCTGTCAGCATAAACCCTGCACAGATACATCAGGACCCTGCTCACCATGAAAAGGAACGCAGCGGCCCCACAGTAAATAAGAAAATTTACAATCGCATACCGATCTGGAAACAGGTCAAGCAGGAGCGTTACCACTATGGCGAGCGCAAAAAGTACGCCTAAAATTATCAATATGATTTTCAAGGCCTTCACAAGAATACCCTCCTATGGATCGCAACAGAAGCAGATTTTCGAGTTACCCACCCCAACAATCGGAGCAGGGCTCGTATCCCATTTCTTTGGCAAGTTCAATGTTATAGATAAAATACCTGTGTCCTGTGAGATGATGGCAGCCGTAGCAGTGATATTTTTCACCGCTGACGGTTACAAACACAGCGTTGCTCCTGTAGAATTCCAATTCCGCAGAGTCTCTAAGGTTGGCCAACCGCCTTTGAATAGAAGCGTCAGATGATCTCCCATCTTCAATCCCGGCCGCATAACCATCGTCATAAGCTGCCGACCTGATAGCAGGTATTCTGCTTTCATAAGACTTCTGTGCCTCTTCTGCCATGGTGCGATACTCACTCTTTGCGGACCACCACGACCAGGCGGAAAATCCGATGGACAGAAGGCAGATCAAACAGGAAATGAGAACCAGAATAGTACCGGTCGGGTGGGAAAGCGCAACGCGGTTCTTTGGCTGGCGGTACACCTCAACGATCTCTTGCGAGGTGGGTACCTGCGTAATCCGCGTAGATGGGACGAACTGCATTGGAGTGCATTTGTTTTTCTTTTTGGCATACCAGTTACAAGTTGTCTTGGCAAAAAATATCGCGGCTCCGTAAACTGCAACGGTAATAAAAAAAGAGAACAACATCACGCCCTGTAAGGAGGCGGAAGTATCTACGAGCGAAAGCAACAGCGAGTTCAAAATCGAAGCAATCGCCAAATATACAAACCAGATCAAGAATTTCATATTATCTCAACCTTTCCCGTTCATCCCTCCGCCAGTATCTTTCCATGCGCTTTAACAAAAGGTTCTGGAGTGGGTAAAAGACGATAAGCGCAGGAATAGATAAGATAAAGCAAGTGACCGAAAGGACCACTAAGACTTTTTGAAAGAATCCAGGGTGCCCCATGTTGTCCAAGTAAATGCACAGCTCGTTCAGATAGCCACCGACTGCATAGAAAATGCTGCTTAGGCCAAATCCGCCAAGGACATACACTGCTTCCAAAAAAACACCGCCTTCCCGTTTTACTTTTTTCTGCTGTTTTATGGGATATTACCATGACTATATCGCCAAATAATGGTAAAGTCAACTGAGATA
>ERZ1673747.2289-NODE-2289-length-15261-cov-112.632908_pt1 | contig 15261 bp, 10 predicted proteins | sample MGYA00580220_ERZ1673747 | MGnify/ENA primary metagenome ERZ1673747 (study PRJEB41218, sample SAMN15661769) | gut metagenome | host: Homo sapiens | place: Canada: London | collected 2015-08-20/2019-03-30 | study: EMG produced TPA metagenomics assembly of... | reverse complement strand
TTGCATCCGAAGTAGTTGTTCACCGCATTACTCAGGTAGGTCGTATTCGTGCCGAAAACAAAAGAATACTTATATCACTATAAATCAACAATGTAACTACCAAATAAAAAACTACTCTGTCTATTGGTTATCTATAGAAGGTCTAAATAAATTTTTATATATTATCAACGGAGGACAGTTTGCACGAATAATTACATTTATTGAAGATAGGAAAGGTTTTCTATTATTTCAAAATGCACCTTAATAGTGCAAAATAAGCAAATATATGTACAGCAAGAGTGTGCAGATAAAAGGGGGGCCGATTTAAGCCGCCGTACCGTTATGTATCAAATGCAGAGCCTCTCTTTCAGGGATATCTCCAACTGTTTCACCGTATTTCCATCAATACTTATTCTTTATCAGATATCCTGCAACACAAAGTCGAATTGCCGAAAGATTTCCGCCCCTTGGTATATTTTACTAATTATTTAAAGAGAGGTTATTATCCTTTCGTTTTGGAAGATGATTTCGATGTGCGATTGCAACAGATTATCAACCATACTTTGGAATCTGAAATTGCCGCCATATTGAGCGCCAGCCGTAATAATATTGAAGATTATAGCCTGTACATTGAAGAAGCCGGATAAATGAATGTCATACCCTTGTGGCAATTAGGTTTGGGTTATTAAAAAGCCGGTCAATGAGGAATTTCAGTAACAAATGCCCATTGGTGAACTGTACCTGTCGTTATAAAGGGAAAGCGGCATGAAGCTTCCCCAGGGTAAGATTTCTTATTCCGGAAGGTTCCTGAAAAAAGCGATGGAACTGATATACAATTCCAAACGTGTCATGTTGTAATCCATTGTGTATCTCCCAGCTGATAGGCGTACCATAAAATAGGGGTGTGAATGCCTTTATTCCGTATCTTACATATCCTCCAATGAGTAGCCTGTATATTCTATCTGATATCTTTTTAACTCGCCTATAAGTTTTTGGGATTTTTCTTTCAAGACCGGCATAGATATTTTATTCCGGTTAATCTTTACCTCTGCTATCCGGGCTGTACGGTCAATACGGTTTACAGCTACGATATCAATTTCATTTTCTCCTTTTGAATCCCACCAGTTTCCTATAATCGTGAAACGCTCCTCTTCCCATAACTTTTGTTGGAAATATCGCTCCAATACCAAACCGGAATAAACATCATATCCTTTCTTTACAATATCCAATAATAAATCCGACCGGTGATTCTCCACCAAATCAAGGTTAGGATAGATAAAGCGGAACCAGAACTGCAGAAAATTGTCATTCAGCTTGTACTTGACTCCCTTGCTCCGTTCAGACGCAAAGATGGGACGCATCTTCTTCAAAAGGGTATAATTGATTTCAAGGTTGCGCAGATAGGCACTTGTGGTGATACCTAAAACTGAGTCGATCTCACCGGATGTATTTTTCCCGTCAGCTATCAGGCTCAAGATAGAATAATAAACGGCTCCCTCTTTTCTAAATTCCATATTGATCAAATCATTCCCTTCTGTAAGAAAAGGCATGTATTCATTGGTAAAGCAAGTAAGCATTCGTTCTTTCTTGAAAGCACCTTCGTCCATCAATGTTTCTATATATTTTGCCACCCCACCGGTCAGCATATAAAGACAAAGTAAATCCGCCGGAGTATAAGCAGGATGATAATGCCTTAGAATCTGTTTCTGTGTTGCTATGCTGAACGGCTGCAAGTCCAGACGCTTGGTCATCCGTCCATACATGGCCGATTTTTTATCCTCAAACAGTTCTTTCATCAGTGAATAAATGGAGCCGCAAGTAATGAAGTTTATTTTCATATCCGACTTGTATTTATCCCATAATTCTTGCATGTCGGCAAAAATACTCTTGCGTACATAAAAGAACTCCTGTACTTCATCTATCACTAGATTCAGCTGGTTCTGAGTGGCATACGAAAAAAGAATATCCAAAATATCACGCATAGAACGTACCGAGCCATAAACGGATATACCAAGTTCCCTCTGTATCTGTCTTTGTATAGAACTGCAGAAGGTAGCTTCCGCCTCGTTTTTCGCCAATATATAAAGGCATTGCCTACCTTGAAAATTCCGTCTTATCAGACTGGTTTTGCCGATGCGGCGTCTGCCCATGACTATGGTGAACCGTGCCGATGATGCGGACAATTCTTCCTCTCTTCTGAGAATTTCTAATTCTTTTTCTCTGCCAAAGAAATTCATATATTGTTAACATTTAGCTGTTTATAAAAATAATAACGGTTATAATAACCATGGTTATTTTTGCAAATATACTTTTGTTTATTTGGAGCAGCAAGAATTGTGATATAATTTATCTGAAAAAAAAGCTGAAAAGAATTATCGGACCTGATAAACTGGAAGAAGAAGCTATCCGGAATCTCATTTTCATCTGTATGAAGCAACAATGTATCCTGAGAATGGAAAGGCTGGGAGGATTATTGTTACATAGTCTGAAAAATATAAATCTTTCATACCGATCATAAATCAGGCTCAAAACATTGATGATTATCTGTTTATTAGCATGTCGGGATTCTGAGATTCTCTTAATCTTGAATGGCTCAGCGATAAAAGCCGGTTGTTTCTTTCTTCCTTTCATCTACCGTCGAAACACCCTGCCGATAGGCGTTCCGGCTATGAAGGGACATCCTGTCATTGCCTTTTCATTCTCCTTTCCTACCGTTCTTTCACACCTTTCCGTAAAAGGGTACAAACATACGGCTGAAACGGGAGTGAGAGGAAGTAATTTCAACCTTAACCAGCTGATCGTCTGTATGTCTTAAATAAAATGACAGGATGAATGGAGAAGGAAGCATATCGGCTTAACAAGGAAGTAATGCGATGAACAAGCTTGGCTGGCACACGGAACACGATAGGCCTGTACGCAGAACACGGCAACTTTGTACACGGAACATGCTGACGTTTTTTTTAAACGTATTGTTGTTTTTTAAAAACCTGAAGATGTATATTTAAAACCTGAAGGTATATTTTAAAAACATGTCGGCTTATTCAACAATAAACATTAGTAACGTGCAAGCCTCAACATTAGTAACGTATGAACCGTAACGTTAGTAATGTGTAGGCCTGTACGTATATATTGTATCAAGTTTCACCATATCTTGTACCAAGTTTCATTGAACTTTGCACCAAGATCTGCCATATTTCCGCCCCCTCTTGACAAACGCCTTTTTATGTTGTATATTTGTAGTTTGCCAAACTTAAAAAAGTAACTCATGAATGTATTCGCTACTCTCAAAACAGTCTTCTTCGGAAGCAAATTCCTGTCAAGCCCTGTTCCTATTGACGGAACACCGCGTCGTGATCTCGTATCCGCTCTCAACGGGCTGATGCCGCTTTGCCGGACTATACCCGGCGTGCGTCTGGCGCTGGATATCCGCGAGGGCCAAGTAGTTCTGGCATTGAACTGGACTCCGCGCACCGACGGGAATGCTTCCACGGGCAGTTACCACTACATCGTGTCGGACGAAGAAGGAGTAAGAGAGATGGCCGACTCACAGGTTCTTCTCACTGAAAACGGTAAGGATAACCTGCCGGGGAGTATGGACGATTCTCGGATACATCCGATAGTCTCAACTGAAAAAACAGAGAAGGATTCCGCTCACTTGAAAAAAGATGTTCAGAAAAAAGCAGGACCAACCTCCCCAGAAGATACTGGCAAGAAAGCGAAATCACATACCCTGATGCAGGAAGTGACCGCTTTCCTCACCTCCCGCTACCGCTTCCGGTTCAATGTGCTTACTGAAGAAACTGAAGTGGCAAGTGTAGAAAACAACATTCCCGATACTCATCTGCGTTACACCAAGGTGGACGAACGATGGATGAACTCACTAAGTCTGGAGGCTATTGAAACGGGCATAGACTGTTGGGACAGGGACATTCAACGCTTTGTGCGCTCACGCCGCATCAGTGAATACCATCCCTTTACTGCCTATTTTGAGCAGCTTCCCGAATGGGACGGCACGGACCGGGTGTCCGCGTTGGCACGCAGGGTGTCCGACGACCCGATATGGGTGAACGGTTTCCACCGTTGGATGCTGGGACTCTCCGCTCAATGGATGCAGCTCAATCCGGATAACAACCGCGCCAACAGTGTGGCTCCCCTGCTGGTGAGCAGCCGCCAGGGATTGGGGAAAAGTACGTTCTGCCGTCTGCTGATGCCCGATACGCTGAAATCCTACTACACGGAAAGTTATGACCTAAGTTCCCCGGCATCCGCCGAAGCCAAGCTGGCCGCCTACGGATTAATCAACTTGGATGAATTCGACAAACTAGGTGCATCCAAAATGCCTTTGCTGAAGAACTTGATGCAAGCCTCCGCACTGAATATCCGCAAGGCTTACAAACACAGCGCTTCATCGCTTCCCCGTATTGCCTCGTTCATCGGCACCAGCAACCGGGAGGATTTGCTGGTAGACCGCACCGGCTCACGCCGCTTTCTTTGCGTCAGTCTGAAACATGCCATAGACTGCACCACGTCCGTAGAGCATAAGCAATTGTACGCCCAGCTTAAAACAGAACTTCTATCCGGTGAACGAAGCTGGTTCAATAAAGAAGAGGAACAGACTATACAGCAACATAATGCCCTATTCTACAAGCATGTACCCGAAGAAGAGGTGTTCCGCCTTTGCTTTCGCTTTGCTACAGAAGAGGACAATCCGCAGGAAGTGCTTAGCCTCTCCGCCACCCAGCTGTTTGAACGTATGAAGGCAGCCCATCCTTCGATCATGAGAGGGATGACCGCTTACAGCCTGAGCCGTATCCTGCCCCAGCTGGGCGAACGGGTACATACCACCAAAGGAAATGTATACCGGGTGGTAGAATGTTAACTTTCAATTAATTGAGAATTTATCTATGGAAATGAGATTCCCGGTATGGAAGTCGATTAGACGCATTCACACTCTCAAGCATATATTGTCAAGAAGTGTGAATGCCCTTTTCTAGTATATGAATGGGTCATCCGGCATCATAATGAGCGCTGCATACCAAACGTATTTTGTATTTCACCGTACTCCCCGCCTGTAAAAATTTGGATGAGGTTTTAAATCCGAATGCATATATGCTTCCGTTATGATCATATACATACCGTTTCTCAATATCCAATAACGGGTCTCCGTTTCTTAATCCCTCTATGGTTTCATTCAGTTCATCCAGTGATGATCCGCTGAACGTCTTATGCAATACTTTTGCCTCCTCTTCAGTCGGAAGATGCCATCCGTCTGCTTCCTCCTCCTGTATGATATTCCGCACATCGGAAGCGAATCCACTCCACTCATCCAGACTCATCAACAAAATATCCGCCCCTGTGGAACTTGCATTCTCTATGCCAGCTACAATACCGCCGTTCCAGATACCGCCAATTTCGGGTAGCCCGGAAAGATCCGGATTAATGGGAGGCGGCTCACTACCGCCATTACCTTCATCAGCACCGCCAAAATTGAATTTGATGTCTACCGGAGCCTTCCATTCACCTGATATCAAACTGCCCCCTACCGTGACATCACCCGAATAGCTACCCCCGATATTCAATGGCACGTTCGCTTCCGGCTTTCCTTTGAAAGTGTATCCAAACGTCTTTGTCTGACTATTATCTTCCAAGGTTATGGAAAAAACAGTCTGAGAGCCGCTCCCCGGAAAAATATAAAAAGGCTTTGCACTCCAGATTCCACCCGGCTCAGACTCACAAATAATTTCCGTACTCTTGTCTTTGCCGGAATACTCCCTTGTAAACGACAGGGAAGAATATAAAGGCGAAATCTGCAAACTCACCTTTTTAACGTTTGCCGGTATATCTTCCAAACTGATATTGACTAAAGATACAGCATAATAGAGGGTTACAGAAACAGATATATTTTTCTTATTGGCAATTGTCACAGTTGAAGTGCCCATCATTAGCGCGCGTGAGCTTCTGTTATTTTCTTTCATAACAATTACATCATCAAGGCTAGGATCTTTCGGAACGATATATTCCTCTCCCAAACCGGCTATTGCAACAATAGTATATCGGGCAGGAGGTAACTTCATTTCAATCTGAGCGTTATCTGTCATTTTCAGATTTGCAGAACAGCTGCCGTCTTCTGCAAACGCATAGATATAGGCCGGATAATTAATTGGGGACTCTCCGCTAGATCTGGCAGATATCTTTAGAGGAAGATTTGTTTGCGAGACTCCGTCTTCATCGTCTTCTTCATCGTACATCGGGCGTTGGCAAGAAACAGCAGGCAGCAGCAATAGAAACAGAAGCACCTTTAATTCGGTTAATCTATAATTCATAACATATTATTTGTTTGTGGGTTTATTTCTTCTCCATTTATAACTATATCCTCTTCTTCATTTCCCGGAGTCCAACCCGAAATACTTCCTCCCGTTATAATTACATTTCCGTCTTTTACTACAATATTGTATTTATGAATACATCCGGACAATAAGCCCGGAGACAGGTCGTCTCGTCGTGTTATGTAATATTTGTTGTTACGGGTATATTCAATGGTGAGATTAACAGAATGGTTTTTCACGGCTTTCGGATCAATGTTTCCGTCATTCTCGCCCCCGTTCAGGATAAAATAAAAAGAAGCATCCTGATTGTTCATGGTGTGTGACGGAGTAATCTGGAAGGTTTCCTTGGGAGTTTCGCTGATGGTGATGCTGTTCGTTTCAAAGGAGTAGTATCCTTGAGTCATCAACCCATTTCCTTCAAGTCTGATTTTGTCAATAACGGCCTGTGCCATATCTCCTTCACCCTTTATGTTTATCTTTAATAGTGACAAAACGTGCTTAAATGAATAATCGCCCGAAAAGGCCACATTGCCAAGGTCGGTATCGTAGGAAAGCTTCCTGGATGCTACTAGAAAGTCATATTGGTCAATATTTTCCCAAGTCCCGTTCTGGCTGTCGAGAGAAGGCATTTTTATATTTTCCTTACTTTCGGCTTTGGAACCGGAGTGGGGATAATATGCGTAAAAAGTATGTTCCTGGTTTTTATCTTTCCAAAAGACACTCTTTTCTGTAGTCCAGGAAGTTCCATCGAATATCCAGCGGACGGCACTGTCATTGTCCATAAAAACACCTATATCATCGGTTTTACTAAAACTAGCGATGGCATTTTCATGATCTTGCAAGTAGCGTGCTCCGGAAACTGTTTTTCCGATTCTTGCCATAATGGATACCGTGTACTCTTTTTCTTGTGATTGCTCTAATTCCTCACTACCTTGGCAGGCAGAGAAGTACATGATCGTCAATAGCGATACATACAGTGATCTTTTCATTCTTTTATTTTATAATAGTGAGGGACAAAACATCAGCTTATCCGTTAAAATTAAAATGAGGACAAGTTGAATTGGTCGAGGATTAAAGCATGTCTGCTTATTGTCGGTAAGAAATTAAACTTGTGTTCGGCTGCGAAAATAATTCATTCTTAGCAAAAAGAAAAATAAAATGATAAAAAGATGAAAATTAAATGTGTTATGCCGGCAACAGCATGAACATTCTTACCGGTATATTCCCATAAAAAATAGTGGAAGGCAATCTTTTGTTTAACGCTTTAGGCTGACTATGACTAAATCTTACCTGTAAATTATCTCCTTCCATTCTTCTACAGTACGTGTAAGGGAAGAAAAATTCACCCCGATACAGACTATTTTACGGTTATCGGTCAAATAAGATCGGGCATAGCCTTTCTCTGCTATTTGCTGTAAAGCCTCCTCTGCTGTTCCGTCCATCTTGAATTCGAAAATGTAAACATATTCGTCCATTTCCAATATGCAGTCCACTCGTCCGAAGCTCTGGCGATTCTCACAATGGATTGCACGGCAATAAACTCCTATCAAACGGAGAATCAGATAAAAAGTGTATTGGAAATGTTTCTCAGTCATATCCAATTCCTTCAAGGAAGTGTGAGAGTCATACGGGATGCTTGCAAGAAAGGCGGTCAGAGAATCACAAAAAGCGGAGGTGTTCCCTTGCTCAAGGCAAGTGACAGCATCGATAATCCAACTGTTGACCTCTCCACCTCCGGGTTTCAAATAATGTGCTGCCAATACGGACAAGAACCCTTTACGCACCTCATTATTGGGAAAATCGAGCAGATAAGTTCCCATACGTCTATTATATTCTTTAATAGTGAGATATCCGCTCTGATAAATCATGGGTAGAGGCTGTTCCACATCAGCCTTATAATCCACAAACAAAGAGGGAACATAATAACGTCCGGCAAGTTCGTTTATCTGCTCGCGGCTGTGTTGCAGCAGACGAACCAAATAGGTGGGAGTACCTGTAGAGAACCAGTAATCACGAATTGCCATACTGTCAAAAGCATTAAGAATGCTGAACGGATTGTAAATGTCGGTCATCCTCTCTCCAAAATGATATCCGTCATATTGCCGTCTGAGAAGTTCCTTCATTTCTTTCACTGTGTACTGATATTTAGCAGCCAACTGTATGGTGGGTTCTTCGAAAAATGCTTCCAGCTCATTCTGGGTGATACCGCACAAGGCTTCGTACCGTTCATCCATACTGATATCCTTAGGCTGGTTAAATCCACTGAAAACACTTACTTGGGAAAACTTTGTTACTCCGGTCAACAATACGAATCTCAAGTATTGATCGGCTCCTTTAAAGGTAGAATAAAAGGATTTCAATATTTCCCGGTTATGGTTCTCCAACAGAACTTGCTTTCCATAATCATCATAAAAACAAGCTTCCGTATCTAATACATCCAAAATAGGTTTGTCATATTCATCAATCAGAACCACCGCACGCCGCCCTGTCAGTTCATAAGCCCGGCGAAGTATTTCAATGAAACGGGTTCCTATGGTTGTATAATTGGGATTCTTGCCATAAATATCTTCCCAGTTCCCTAAATAGCCTTCAATAGTAGCCTCCAGAATTCCGGGTTGTGTATACAGTCCTCCATTAAAGTCTATACGGAAGATAGGATACTCATACCAGTCCTTTTCCAATCCGTCGATTTCCAGTCCGGCAAACAAATCTTTGCGTCCCTGGAAATAACAGGCAAGGGTACTTACCAGCAGGCTTTTGCCAAAACGGCGTGGACGGCTCAAGAAATAAGTCTTGCCTTGTGTTACCAAGTTGTAAATCAAACCGGTCTTATCCACATATACATAGCCATCTTCACGGATTTGGTCAAAACTCTGTATTCCAATAGGGTATTTCATATTTTGTTGCGGTTCTAGAATGAATGATAAAACAAAGATATTAGTAAATGACAAACAAAGCAAATAAAGGATTTGTTTTTTCTGCTTATGACAAGTTTTTCCGTTTCTTATTAATGGATAATCGCCTGTTTCTGTCCATATATATTGGCATTCTGTCCTTTAAAGGATACTTTGAAAAGTATTTAGAATCTATCTATTTTGCAATAAGATATATTTCTTCTACTGAATTTGCTATATTATTGTTTATCAGCATTATACATATTCTTTCGTTTCCGGCACGAATACGACCTACCTGAGTAATGCGGTGAACAACTACTTCGGATGCAACTTCAAGCGGTTGATAAATTCCTACAGAGTGGCTCGCGCGAAAGAGTTGCTGGACGGTAAAGATTGCCCTGTGAGCGAGCTTTTCAGCCGTTGCGGGTTTGCCTCCAAGAGCGTGTTCTATGTGGCATTCAGAAAAGTAGTTGGCATGACTCCCCTGCAATATATATCGCAGAGTCGGAGTCCTTTTATGATTCAACGCAATTAAGTCCTTTTATAACAATAAACATTTTGAGTTTTTAAATTTATAAATTTAAAGTTTTTCTATTATGAACAAAAAATTTTTAAGTGCAATCCTGTTCGGAGCCTTGATGGTTTCTTCAACAGGAACGTTTGTATCTTGTAAAGACTATGATGATGACATCGATCGTATCGACAAGGAGTTGACGGAGCTGAAGTCTCAGATCGCAGCTTTACAGACAACAGTTGACAACGGAGACTATGTAACTGGTGTGGCAAAAACTGCTGATGGCAAGGGTATTACGTTTACTTTTTCTAAAGGAAGTCCTGTCACAGTAACTTTGGATGTGAAAGACGGTGAGCCGGGCAAAGATGCTCAGAAAATTACTTTTGACAAAGACGGCCAGATGTTAATTGACAATGAGCCTACTGGCATTTACCCGACTAAAGATGCAGAAAAAGCTCCTGTAAAAATCGAGGGTGGATTCTGGTATACTTTAAATGATAAAGGCGAATACGAAAATAGCAATATTCCCGTATCTGGCTTAGCCGTTGCTGGTAGCGAGGCGGACGGATGGACATTGACAGTGATTGATGCTAACGGCAACAAACAAGAAGTAAAAGTTCCAACAGCAGCTTCTTTGATGAGCGAATTTGAAATCGTTGGTTTGCTTGGTGATGATAACAAGATAAGCTCTGATGTTGTCGTATTGAATTATTCAGCAAATAAAGTTATTGCAAAATGGGAAGGTCCTAAAGGTACAATTGCAAAAGATGACTATATCGTTGCAACAGCTAAAGATCAAAAGACTTTATTGGTTCGTATGGCTCCGTCATCAGTTGACTTTACCGGCCAGTCATTTATTTTGGTAAATAGCAAGGGAAATTCTCAGGATTGGCTTGCATTGAACAGTGCTGTAGCTTATAATAAAGTATTGGCCAGAGCTGCTCAGAAAGCAGGATTATATACTTTCTCTTTGGCTCCTACAGTAGTCAAGAAAGCTGATTACAAAGCTGATGCTTGGAAAGTGGATGGTTCGGACATCAATACGCAAAAACTTGCTTTACAAAATGAGGCAGGAACTTTCACCAGCCAATTTGGCATTGGAGTTACCCATGATGGTACTAAAATGGATGATGCTACAGTTAAATTAAATGGTAGTACTGTATTAGGCACCGAATCAACTCCTGTTGAAATCGACTTGAATGTTGATAATAAGATTACTTTTGATGCAGCAAATGCCGTATATGATGCATATATTGAATATTCTAATGACGATGATGTATTGTTTGCTATCGATCATGACAATGCTGCTATGACTTTCAAGGCAACTCAGATGCCGGATAGCGATACAAAGGCTGTATTTAAAGTTGTCGTTAGATACTTGAATGTTAATGGTAACGTAGCGTCAAAGGATATTTATGTGAAGGTTACCAAGTCTTTAGTTGACGGAGTTGTTTATGAAAGAACTCATAAGATTGTTGCAGATGCTACAAAGAACTTCTTCTCTATTGATTTGAAGAGCATGACAGATAAGATGAGTGCTGAAAACCTAGCTGTATTCAACAGAAATGCATTGGTAAATAATACAACATTCACTGTAAAGGATGCTAAGGGCGATGTTGTTGCCGGGTTAAATGGTGCTAAAGCTGCTACCCTGGTCGCTAAGGGTATCACTCCTTCTTTCCTTGATAAGGATGGTAAAGCAGTAACAGACAAGATTGCTGCTGCTACTACTGTGAAATTCGCTATTGATAATGAAAAAGCTGCTTCTAATTTCAAAGTCAATACTCCGTATACTATTGAAGTAGTTTATGCAGGTGCTGATGCCAAATTAGCTGATGCTACTATTAAGTTGACTCTGACATTACCTGCTTTGAAGGATATGTTCGTTCATCAGGATGGTATTTGGGTTAATGATATCGCTAGTGCTTATATGGATGAAGCAGCTAATGAAGGTGGTTCTACTGCTGCAAACAAAGCTGCTATCTATACAATTAAGAATGCATTCAAGAACCTGGCAACAACTGTTGGTACTTCTACATTTGATGCTAACCTTGACAATGCAACCAAGATTGTTGGTGACTATACATCTTATGGCTTGGCAGAATTAAGCAATGTGACTTCTACTTCAGCGAAAGTAACTGATATTACTACATGGACTATTAGATTGAAAGATGATTTGAATACCGATGGTACAAAGGATTTAAATGATAACGGTACTCAGAAGGGTTACAAACAGAATCTGACTATAGTAATCAGTAATGTCAACTACTTAGGATACTGGTCTTATGGCGATGAAACTTATAGCTTCACATTGAAAGTTATGAGTCCGATTTTGGAGGGTAAAGTATACGCTGTAGGTAATGAGGTCGTTATTCCTTCTGCTTCTTTGGATGGATATACAATTAACGACAATCATATCAAGGCTCATACTTACAATACAGAAGTGGTTTACAGTATCTTCTCTGATACAGACAATGGTACTTGGAAGCGTAAAGAAATCAAAGCTGTAACATTTAAGTCTGGTAACGAAGAATTGTTCACAGTTCCGGTAAATGGTACTGAGTATAAAGCTGCAACTGGTACTCCGGGTAAGGATGATTACGTAGCAGCTAAGAACGGTTCTCTTACTATAACCAAGGTTTCTGGAACTAGCATTGATACTGAAGTTAAGACTAACATCAAAGTCACCGTAACTGATGCTTGGGGTTATGATCTTGATCAAGAAGTTCCCGTTAAGATTACGGTAAAGAAGGATTAATTTGATTATTTCTAAACTATAAAAATAAAGAGGTTGTGCCTCGGTAGACACAACCTCTTTTTTCTATACAGATTTTACAGAATGTAAAAACCTTCTAATAAATACAAATCCAAAACTATTTACGAGGTTTAACAACCATCTTCAATGTAATAGTTACATCATGTCCATAGGAATCCTTACAATTAATAGTCAATGTAGAAGGAACATCTTGTTTCGGATTAGAGCCAATATCTGTTTTTATAGCTTCAAAGACATTTGCCTTAGTGAAATCAACTTTGAAGTAGTCTTCTTTACCAGTTGCATCAGAAGTCAACTTAGCACTTTCAATGCTCAGACTTGATCCATAAGCATCTTTAAGTGCTGTACTAAACAATTTATCTATAGCATTAGTACCCCAGATATGTGCAGTGGTAGGAGCGGCTGCATTATTGCCATAAGTCAAATTTGTTGAATAAGGCAAGTTAGCATTAGCAGCTAATCCTAAATTTTCGCGAGTAGCCCATGCCCAAGTATGTACTTCCGGTTTATAGAAGCAGCAGTAAACTGTATTAAATGTTGCAGCTTCTACTATAACATTTTCATATTCACCAGCACTATTTTTCTTTGAAGAAATCTTACCATAATTGTAAACAACCTTAGTTGCATGCTCTGTCTTATTATCAATATAAGATTTTACAACTTCAATGCTTTGAGCACCGTTTACTGTTACATCTTTATCTTTATCTCCATCTTTTACAGAAGAAGCAAATGTTACATTGTATTGGTCAGCTTGGCCCAACCCGAAATTAATCAAGTTTTCAATAGGCATTGCACCCTTAGAAGCTTGACTTGCAGCCCAATTATCAGCAATCATATAACAATTATAGATGCCGTCAATTACTTGTTTGTCTTTAATGGAGAAGCCTTGTGGTAAAGTGGTTGGAATTTCTTTAGTCATAGTAACATTTAACGTTGCTAATACAAATCCATCCTCATTCTTGATAGTCAATGTACCATTATATTCTTTACCGTCTTCATATTTCTTCCAGTCTACTCCAGTTGGTCTAGTATAAACTTTAACAACTTTGCTGAAATCAACTCTCTCCAAAGCAGCATTTAACATATAGTTTGTATCATAAATCTCATGTCCTTCTGAGTCTACAAAATATGCATGGAATACAGGTTGGTTATTATCAATCTTATCAGTAGTCCATGTGGCTTGATAAGGTGCGGATAATTTACTTAATGTAACAGCTTCTGCTTCTGATTTAGTCATATCTACAAGAGTTGCATCATTTGCAGATGGAGTTACTACCGTATTAATAGTTTCCCATGTAGCAGCTTCTTTACCTAATTTCACATAGAAAGCTTTACCATCAGGATCAACCAATGTACCATCATAGTTTACAGCATACACACGGAAACCAATGATATCATCAATGATATTATCTCCATTAATAGTAATTTCTGTAGAAGTACCTTCCACAACGGTATTTAATCCTGTATATTCATAAGAGTTCCAAGCATTGATTTCAGATGGAGCTGACTCTACAGCATTTTGGCTATCTAATGTAACATAAATAGCACGAATATTTTTAGGAGCTTCTACTTCATTATCTTTTGTTGACAATGAAATAGTCAATGCCTTACCTTGAACAGCTGGATAAACAGATTCTCTTTGACGATTATCACCTTGCTTAACGTTTGTATTTGATTTGTCTAAACCAATAACAGTAGTAGATACACCATTTTTCCATTCTAACTCTTTATATTCTACAGGAGTATTATTTTCAGAAGCAGAATAACGATTGTGTATTTTATTTACATTCTTTTCATTAACAAAGAAGTTCAATCCATTTTGTGGAGTATACGCCTGCCAATCCAGAGTTAAGTCATAAGATGAAATAACTTCTCTTGTTTCAGCGGTAGACAAGGTGTTATTTACCTGTACAGCAAAGAGAATAGCTTTAGTATCATTACCAACTTTGGTTTCTGTTACAGCAGAAAAAGCTTTTTCATCATAATTCTTTAAAGCAACTGTAACTTCCCATAATCCATTATTTCCTGCCGCACGGCTTAATAACCCGTTATATTTCTCAACTTTCTGAACAGATAAGAATTCATTCAGATTCTGTCCTTGGCTATTAGTCAAAGAAATCATTTCTGGAGTCAAGACTGCATTAGTCGGAGACACACGTACTACAAACTTATCTCCTGTTTGAATTTGATTACCTTTGGTGAAGGTAATGGCATTTGTAATACCTTCACTAAATACATTTTCTTTTTCAATAGCAGTAGAAAAAGTCAGTCCATCGCCTGTAGGATTAGCAGAATACGAAGCCACCAGTTCTACACTAGTAACCATATCAGCAATCTTACCAACAATGTCTTCTACTTTCTTAGTAGCAGCATCAACTTTCTCTGCCATATCTTTTAATGCAGCATCTGTGGATTCTTCTACTTCCTTTTTTAATGTCGCAATTTCTGCTTGAACAGCTTTGATCGCTTCTGCCTTTGCATCTGCAACAGCCTTGTCTGCAGCGGCTTTTGCAGCAGCGGCAGCATCACCAGCAGCTTTTGCAGCAGTTTCAGCGGCAGTTGCCTTAGCAAGAGCATCGCTTGCATCTTTTGCGGCAGTAGTTAAAGCAGCCTGCAAAGTAGCGATCTGAGAAGTCATGTCCTCCTTAGTCGCCAGTTTGTTAATTTGTTCCTGCAAATTGTCTATGTCATCATCATAGTCTTTACAAGATACAAATGTTCCTGTTGAAGAAACCATCAAGGCTCCGAACAGGATTGCACTTAAAAATTTTT
>ERZ1673747.2288-NODE-2288-length-15270-cov-9.494906_pt1 | contig 15270 bp, 16 predicted proteins | sample MGYA00580220_ERZ1673747 | MGnify/ENA primary metagenome ERZ1673747 (study PRJEB41218, sample SAMN15661769) | gut metagenome | host: Homo sapiens | place: Canada: London | collected 2015-08-20/2019-03-30 | study: EMG produced TPA metagenomics assembly of... | reverse complement strand
CCAATTTGCTGCCGCAGGCAGAGCAGATCCGTTCATCCTCCGGCAGGCGGTGCTCCACCACCTCGGTGGGAGTACCCTCCGGAACAACATCCAGCACATTGCCGGATTGCCGTTTGCGCTCGTGCGCCTTCACGGCGACGGGAGCTTTCCCAGCGGAATTCATGCCGAAGATGTAAGCCTCCACCTCGTTCATGGTCAGGCTCAGCTGGTCCATGACCATCTGCTCCGCCTGCTCTGAAGAACGGCCAAACAACTTCTTTTTGGACAGCTTCAGCTGCTCCAGCAGCCACTCATTTTGCAGTGTCAGGCTGGTAATGACCTGCGCCTGTTCCTGTTCGCGGGCGGCAAACTTTGCTTCCAGCTTTGCGTTCCGTGCTTTTTCCTGCTGCAAACGCTCATATTCCGCACGGGAAATGGTCACCATTTCTTCCGTGTTGCTTGTCTGCATTTCTCTGTTTTCCACAAGAAAATTATACCACAAATCAGAAAGAAAAGCCAGTGTTTTCAATGGTTTCCAGTCACTTTTCTCTGCTCAGACTGCGCTCAATCCTGTCACCGGGCGGTGGGCTTTCGGTTGTTCGATTTGCAGTCCCTCCATGAGCCAGCGGTACTGCTGCGGCGTTAAAGTCTTCACCTCAGATTCTGAGCGCGGCCATTGATACGCGCCCTGCTCCAGTCGCTTGTACAGCAGGATGAAGCCATCTTTTTCCCAGTACAAGCCCTTGATACGGTCTCGCCGCCGCCCGCAGAACAGGAACAGTGTGTTGGTAAACGGATCCAGTTCAAACTGCTGCTGGACGAGCCGCGCCAGACCGTCTATGCCTTTGCGCAGATCCGTGTAGCCGCAGGCGATGTAGACTTGATCTGCACCGGTGAAGTCGTTCAGCATAGGCGCAGGAGCTCCACCAGCATTTTCAGCTGTTCCGCGTCACAACCGGGGTAAATGTCCAGACAGGCACTGCCGATACGCAGTGTGGCGCAACGTTCCGAAACGTTGCGAGACATTTTCTTCGGTTTCGGCAGCTCCGCAAAGGTCACGGCCGGCACAGCGGAGCACGGTGCTTGGTCGGCAGCAGTTAACAGCTCCCGTTCCCAGCGGTAATAGGTGGATGCGTTGATTCCTTCTTGTCTGCACCACGCCCGCACCGGCAGGCCACTGCTGCGGCAATTCTGGATTTGTGCCGCCCACTCCTGCAGCTTCGTCTGGTGTTTCAACTCTGCACTTGTCATCCTGACACCCCACAATACAATAGTTGCGGAACGTTTCGCAACGTTCCGCAACTATTGTCTCATGCCTGTCCAGCCGCTGCTTGCTTTTACGGTTACAGAATAAGATCTGTGACCGGAGAATAGAAAGCGCAAAAAAGAAGCGCGCACATCCAAGAGAAACTTGAATGTGCGCGCTTTCACATTTACGACGGGTTGTTCTTTTTTCGCTTGGAGCATTTTGGGCAGCCATGTCCTTTCGTGCGGCTAGCAATACCCGTTTGCCATTCGTACCCACATTGAGAACATTTCCACCATGCTTTTTTACCGCTGCCAGGGAGCAATTGACCAGGATCTAAATCTTTGTTTTGGGAACAATCCCACTCTTCTAATAATTCGGGGTATAGAGTTGCCAAATCATTTACCCCAATCTTTGGCACTCTGCCACTGCAACACGGACACCCTACGCCTTTTTTGCGATTGTTAGGACTTGCTTGCCATTCGTGGCCACATTGTGAGCAAAGCCACCAGACTGGCTTAAACCGTCCCGCCGAAATATCATTAGGCGATAGTGTGCCATTTTTGGTGGGATGCCATTCTTTTGCCAAATCGGGCATTGTCTCAGCAAGTGCTCCCACTCGCTTGACCGCTTGTTTTGTAAAAGATTTCCCGCGTTTTTCTTTAGAGCATTCCATACACCCATATCTCCCTGGGCGTGTCATACTGTTTATGCTACATTGCCACTCATGACCGCAGTCCGGACATTTCCACCACACGGCTTGATTCGAACCAACTGTGAACATATTGGGAGTTAATTTTCCATTTTTAGAAAAATCCCAGCATTTCACAACATCGGGCCGAATGTCTGCCAGCGAATTCTTGATCTCGCTCAGATAGCCGAGGATATCAGTTCTATCTCTTCTCAGGTCAACTGTGATAGCGCTGTGATAACTATACGGGTTCTTTCTTGTCCACATATTTGAATTGCGGTCAATAGAATCTAGAATTGCTCTAATAACTTCTTCTATCTCAGAGTATTTACGTACTTTGGGGATGTAATAGACGGCATCCGCAACATCTTTCCACTGTAGCCCTGTATCCTCTTTTACTCGGATAAGAGTAATTTGATGTGCCTTACAAATAGCATACTTCTTTTCTTCACGCTCTAACTGTGTTGTTGAGTTATGCCAGTTTGCTCCATCAAATTCAATTCCAAGGCGAATAGACGGAATATAAATATCCAGTTCCATAGAATGTTCAAATATTTCTCTATATCGGTTAATTGCATCTGGATAAAGCTTTTTGTAACTAGAAAAATATGGCTTGTTCAGGGAAAGATGTTTGACGCTTGGCATTACAAATAGGGCACTGAGTATTATCGCTGTTTCTATCGCGAATAGTCGCTGGATACTCATGTCCTAATGGACATAGCCACCACGCCTTTTTTTCACTTCCCGTAGTCACATCATACGGAGTTACATCACCATTCTTTGTGGGGTGCCATTCTTTGGCCAGGCGAGGATTTAAAGTCGCAAGGTCATTAAAGCCTCGTAACACTTTGTGTCCAGAGCAGTATGGACAAGAATAGCCTCGGTTGGCTCGTTTGATAATAAATTGCTCATATGGATGACCTTTTCCACACAACCACCACACCTTTTTGTGGCTTCCCGCCGTTACATCATAAGGAGTTAAATTGTTATTCTTCTCATAGTTCCACTCTTCTGATAATTCGGGATTTGAGGTTGCTAAATCGTTTATACCTCTAATTGCTCTATGTCCAGAGCAATATGGGCAGCCATATCCTCGCTTTGTTCTTTGATTAACTACCATTGAGTAAGTGTGCCCTTCTGGGCATAGCCACCAAACTTCCTTACCTGATCCAGATGAGATGTCCTCAGGCATTAAATCCCCGTTTTTTATGGGATGCCATTCTTTCACTAAATCGGGGTGCAGTGTAGCCAAATCACTCTCGCCTTTTATCAATTTGACCATTGTTACCTCCCAAGAGAAAATACCAGCAACATCAACAACTTTCTGCATCATTATAGCATACTTCATCAATTCTGGAAATGTCCTCAATTGATCGTGTCACGCACCCACTTGCGTAGTTTTTGGTGTCATAGGAGCACACTTTCAAATTAGTTCAAGTCAATGTGCTCATTTTGGGATTCAAGTTCCGGATTCGGATTTGAAAGTATCGCTTTTGAAAGGTGAAAAAACAAAATGACGGAGAACAAAATCTTCGCAACCGATTTCAATTGCACATTCAAAGTGCTAGATGATTTCCTGTGTTTTCTAAAAGAGCGCAAGGAAAACAGCAGATGTATGGTATTTCCATAATAGAAAGACATTTCCAGCTTTTGCTCTTATCTGCTCCAGTTGCCTTTCTTTAATTCCTCGAAATATGTACAGGTCTGCGGTGCATTTTTTCTAAGGTGCTTCATCATTTCCGAATCGTTGCCGTGGATGATGCAATAGGCAAAGCAGTCTGCGAAGTATTCTCTGGCGTTGGTTTTCGCATAGTCTCGCAGCGGCGCGGCGGCAGCTTCTGCACGAAAGAGCTGTTCATGCTCTGCGGGGAATCCCAGCATCCAATCGAGAAAATGTCCGAACTCGTGGAGCGTCGCGCTGGCATCCGAGATGTAAATGGTTTTCTGGATGTAGTTGGTGGCTCCAATGCAGCTCATGTCCAGCTGCTTGCTGAGTTCGCTGATGTAGTCAAAGTCGATACGGTATGTCCAGCCGGCGGCGTTGAAGGCGGCAAGCATCGGCTCCGGCACCTGCCGCAGCGCCAGCAGGTAGTCATTGATGTTGACGCCTGCCGCGTTTACCAGAGCCACCGGTACAGGCGGTTCCTCAATGCGGAAGCTCTGTGTCAGGACAGCATGAAGAATGATCGCCGCTTCTCCGCGCGTCACGAGCGCATTGGTATCCGCATCATCAGAGCACAGCCCGAGCTCCCGCCCCACGCGCAGGATGTTGTCAGCCGTGCTGAGCGATGCCCCTCCCTTGTAGAGCGTGCTGTCATAGACCGGAACATCCGCGGCGGCAAAAGCACTCTCAACCAGCACGCTGCGACACATCGGTGAGCGCGGCGCGGAGAGTGCGGTTTCGTTCAGCCAGCCCTGCCGGTAGGCTTCCACGACGCTGCTTCGACCCACATCCTGCCAGTTGTCACCGATAGTTTCGACACCATAGGCGCGGCAGAGCATGACAGCCCATTGCTCCACAGTGATGAGCTGTTCCGGCGAGAAGCATTCATTCCCCATTCCGGCGACGATCTCACATTTTGCCAGATATATCACGCTTTCATAGCAGTCCGCAGACTCCGATACGTCATCAAAGCCTGTGCAGGCAGCGGAAGCAGCTGTGGACAGGGTCACTGCCAGGACAAGGGTGCAGACAGCCAACGCTGTTCTTCTAACGATCATCTTCATAAGTTCCTCCATATTCTTGTTCTTTCTCTGTCCTGTATCCTCCGGTAGAGTAGGCTCTTCTGGATGCGCCATGGTGACGCTACCCTATGGACAGAATTTTGAAAGGGAAAACGTCACAGTCCCCCCTTGGCGGGAGACTGTGACGTTTTGTGCTTAGTCAGCCGGTATAAATTGCTCGTGAGACTGCCGTTGGCGCGGCGACGGTTTCGCTTCTCAATGAGCTGCCTGCGCTCCAGATCTGCCAGAGCCCGCTGGACTGTCCGTGGCGAAAGTCCCAATTCTCGGGCGATGGTCTTGATCCCCGGCCAGCAGACACCGGAAACGTTTGCCCGGTCCCGAAGATAGATATAGACCGCCTTTTCCCGGTGACTCAGATGCTCCTCGGCGTAGATAAAGTTGAATTGACTCATCTGCTTCCCTCCATGTTATAGGGATTCTTTGTGCAGCTCCGATGGATGCTGCGAACGAGTTCGCTCTGGTCAACATAGGCAATCTTTCGGGCTGCCTGCTCCGGCATCCGGTAGCCGTCCGGGTCAAAGGTGATGCCCCAATCCAGAAAGAGACGCAGTTTGGTGCGCATGGGATGAGTTCCCGTTTTCATCACCACAAACTCTCCCTTGGGGATGGATTTCAATTCATCCGGCGTCATGAGCGCACGCTCCATCATCTGCAAGGACTGGCTGCTCTCTTTCCCCTGACTGACGGAGCCGGACAGTACCGTCCTGCTGCCGAGGGCAGCGGAGAGGGCATCTGCCGTTTTGCTCTGGGGCGAAAAGCCGCCGAAGATGGTGTCCTGGCAGTTGTCACATATAATTTCCGCACCTTCCTTTCCGTAGTTCTTTTCCAGTTGGGCGAGGCTCTGGATAATGGGTACCAGCGTCAGCCTGCGGGAGCGTCCCGCGCTGAATAGGGGCAGAATGTCAAAGGGCGGCATGGTTCCCAACTCATCACAAAACAGCACCACACGGTTTTTGAGCCTGCCGCCGGTTTCGTCCGCCACGGAGAACAATTCGCGGGACAGATTTTGTATCATGAGCGCCGCGATGAAATTCTTGGCGGGATCTTCTTCCGGCAAAATCAGGAAGATGGCGCACTTCTCCGAGGCAAACATTTCAGCGTTGATGGGGCTGTCGTAGCAGATGACCTGTTCCAACTCCGTATCCAGAAAGGCGTTGAGGCGGGACATGACGGTGGACATGACCGAAGCCATAGATTGATCCGCACTGGTGAGGGCGGCGCCTGCCAGCCACCGGGCCTTATGCTCCGGCGGCAGTTCATCCATGAGCAGCTGAAAACCGTTCTTGCCTCTTGACTTCGGCACCGCAAGCAGATCCTGCACCAGTTTGAAGGCGGATACGATGTGCCGCTTCTCCGGCTCCCCATCCTTGGGTGGGGCGAACTCCGCCAGCAGAAGCACAATGGCAGTCAGCAAACCTTCCGCACTGTCGTAGAAGAAAGCATTCTCGCCGTATTGTGCAGCGTCGCCGTCCGGGTTGATGATGGTCTTGGCGAGGATCTTGGCGTATTTCTCTGCGCGCGCTCGGGCAGCGAGGTTCTCCGGATGATTGCGTGCAATATCCATGTAGTGATTCATCAGCGTTAGGAAATTGAAACCGTCCGAGCGGGTTGGGTTGCGCAGGTCAATGACGGATACCTTGTAGCCGTAATACCGGGAGGCGATGGCACCGTAGTTGCGCGCCAAGTCTCCCTTGGTGTCCAGCGCCAGATAGCTCATACCGCTGGCGCTGGCGTACTCTAAGTTGGCGTATAAAAAGTATGCAGTTTTACCCACGCCGGAAGCACCGATCATAAGGCAATGGATATCATCGCTGTCCACCAGCGCGCGGACATCCCGCTGATTTTCCACCACATTTTTGATTTTGGAAATTGCCGACTTCTTTTTCTTCGGCTTTCGCTTTTCTTTTTTCCCTGCTGTAGGACGGCGGAGCCTCTCCAGCAGCTTGTGAGTGGCCTGTAAAATCACGCCTTTTTTATCTCTGCGCTTTCTGCCGCCCATGCTGCCGAGAATGATGCCCTGTACCGTGGGAAGCTCCTCTCCCTTGCGCCAGCGGCGGGGACGGAACGGGACCACATGATAGGTCGTGTGGATCTCCTTGGGCGTTGCCCAACGCGCCGTGCCGTGCTGACCGTCGCCAACGGTTTTGTTCTTGAAGTTGTTGAGAGAATAATTCTTGGAGAGGAAAGAAACCACAAGCAAAAATGCCAGCAGTCCGCCGCCAAGCAAAATCAGGGGCCATACGTTTTCGTTCATGAGTCTTTCTCCTTTCTCTCGAATTTGGCGCAGAGATCGTCATTCCAGTCCTTGCGCACCGGGCAGAGACGCTCCACATCCAAGCCCATGTCCTCCAGCGTATCCGTCATACGGTCGCAGGCGTCATTGCCCGCGTCATCGTTGTCGAGGCACAGATACACCATGTCCAGCTTCGGATTCTGCCGCAGCCGTTCCAGCACTGGCTGAATAGAAGTTCCGCAGCAGGCAACATAGCTGTGTTCCTGCCAGCCGTATGGATAGAGGGTAATGTGGGACAGAAGGTCGATGGGCGCCTCGAACACATAGAGGGACTTGTCTGTGCCGTTCTTATGAAAGCAGTGCTCGCTGGCGCTGCTCTCGATGTTCATGCGGAACACCCGTCCCTCGCTGTTGGTACTGCGGATGTGCGCGTGCTTGGCCTCACCGCTGTCATCCAGTCCCACGAAAACACAGTTGTGATGCTTGTCCTCGTAGAGCAGCTTTTCATGTACGAAGGCGGAAATAACCTCGCGGTCAATGTGGCGCTGACGCATGAGGTAGGCATACATACGCCGCATGGTTCCGTAAGGTTCCGGCAGAGCGAAGGGCTTCGGAGCCTCCTTTGCGGGCATTGCCTGCTCATACGATTTGTTATTTTTCCTGCCCAGCAAAAGCAAAACCGCCTCCTGATAAGGGAGGCGGTAATAGCGCTGGACGAAGCTGACGGCGTAGCCGCCGACGCGCGCGGAGTGATCAAACCATTTGTTGCCCCGCACGGTGATGCTGGGATCGTTGGGAGTGCGGAACTCTCGGCCGGAGCGCACGGGTCGCTCGCCCTGGGCACGCAGCAGCGACACGAGATCCGTGTTCTGCGCACGTGCTTTTTCCTCCGGCGTGAAATAGATAAATTGGCTCATGATGTTTCCTTTCAGATCGTCGTTCTTTCTGTTGACAATATGTGTTTTATCACATATGATGAGGTGCAAATAAGAGTGTGGCAAGTATATAGGCTATGCGGTGGTGGGACGCAGAGTGATCCTCACCAATGGCTTTGTAAAAAAGACGATGAAAATCCCGCCGCGCGAGATTGAATGTGCCAAGCGGTATCGCGCAGATTTTAATCAAAAAATAGGAGGCATGATTTATGGGGAAGAATTTTCGTGAGACTTTGAACGAAAGAATGCAGGACCCTGCGTTCCGCACGGAGTGGGATGTGCAGGAACCGGAACGTCAGATCATGCGCGCCATTGTTGAAGGCCGTGAGGAAAACGGCATGACACAAAAGCAGCTTTCCGACATCACCGGCATTACGCAGGCTGACATCAGCAGACTGGAAAGCGGAACGGCCAATCCCTCTCTGCGGACGCTCAAGCGTCTTGCCGCAGGCATGGGAATGGCACTCAAGCTGGAATTCATTCCGACGCAAACACAGATCTGACTTCAAAAAAATGCTGCCGCAATTTGAATTGCGGCAGCATTTTTTATCTGAATGTCTGCTCCTCGTGGTCGTCCGGCTTGTGTCCCATTGCCAGCCGCTTGCGCTGCAATTCCTGTCGGCGCTTGCGGTCGATCTGCAAGCCGCGGTGGATCTGGTCGATCTTGCTGTTGTCCTCAAAAATTCCGCTCATGTGATGCAGCATCCGCACAACGGTTTCGCCCACCGTGGGAGCACGATAATCTGAACCAGACGGTGCGGTTTGCCCTGCTTGACCGGATGGCTGTGAGTGCGTCGGAGTCATTTCGCCCACGGGCGGCGCGGTATCTTTGGAGGCGGCAGCGTCAGCGGAGCCGAGATCTTCTGTTGTGGCGCTGGCCGCACGGTCAGATTTGGGCTGTGCGGGAACGGCTTGTGCTGTGGATTCAACTTTGGCTTTTGTGGCCGCCGCGGAATTCTCAGGCGAAATGGATTCCACCGATGTGGCAGAAGATCTCTGCGCGTTCGCGTACCGCTGCCGTTCCGTCATCCATTGCAGCGTTTCCTGAATGACCATGTTGCGGACGCTCCGGAACTCCTTTTGCCGGGAGAGCGGCAGGCGCTTGGGCGGCCGCTGATCGTAGTCCAGACACACCTGCTCGTAGAGTGTCTGCCATGTTTCGTAGGCGGCGGACACCCGCTCGTCCTTCGCCAACTCCTCCACGATGGCGTCCACGATGGCCTTGACCCTTGGCGGCAGGTAGCCGTAGACCTTTCGGCCCTTGACCGTCAGCAGGCGTTCCGCCAGCTCCTCGGTGAGCTGCTCCAGCCGTGGGTTATCCACTGCACCATGTTTCAGTTGTGCGATGCATTCCACCATGGCCTTGCGGGTCCGCATCTGGAGCTCCTGCCGCGCGATGTCCTTTTGCTGGTAGATGTGCATCCGATCTGCGTGGTAGATCCGTCTGGCGAAGACGGACTTCACCTGCCGGATGCCTTCTTTGGTGAGATACCCTTCCTTGGGGTCCGCGGAGAAGAGGATCATGTGGATATGCACCTGATTCGGCTTTTGGTGGAAGGCGGCATACCAGCGCAGGTTGTCCGGCTGGATCTTGTACGCCGCGGCGATGTCGCAGACGGAGGCGTTCACCAACGCCCGCCAGCTTTCCGCGCTGTCATAGCCCAGCCGCTCGGCGTCTTCACGGCGCAGCGCGATCACCGGCGTCCACACATTTCCGGTGTGCTCCGCCACCTCCCGTACCGCCTGCGTGAGATTTTGTACCTTACCGTTGGCATCCCACAGCCCGTGCTCGCCGTCCTTCTGGACGCCGGGGCGGTGGGAGATGTAGTCGATGAAATTTTCCTTTTGATCCAGCGCCTCCATGTAGTCTTCCCGCACCTGCTGAATGAACGCGGAGGCATTGCCCTGAGTGGGGTGATCCAGATATTCCTCGTACTCAATAAGCTCCCAGCAGGAGGGGAAGGACTTCAGCAGCCGCGTGATAAAGTCCTGCTGCTTTTTTGTGGCGGGAAGTGTACTGCGCTCATCCGCCAGCAGTTCCACGCCGGGACGGGTGGCAACGTAGCGGGTGCGCTGCGCCAGCTTCGCGGCATTCTGTCCGCCCTTGAGGTAGGGGGAGATCAGTACGATCCGGGCCATGTGTCATCCGGCTCTATGCGGCGCTGGCTCCGCACCGCGTTTTCAAAACTCACCTGCCCGTTGGTGCGCTTCACCTCATCCACGGCGTAGGCCCGCAGCTCCCGCGTGTGGATGGGATCGGTACGGAAGTGCGCGGCGATGGTGTGGCACATCATGTTCAGCTCCACCGCCCACTTAAAGATGATGCGGCAGAGCCGATTGTTGTTGTCGTCCAGTGTACCCTGAATGGCTGTCAGGATAGCCTTCGAGAGATACGCGGTGTTGTCCTCCGTACCGAGATAGCCCATGTAAAAGCGCAGGGCTTTGTTGATAAACTCACTGCGGTTTTTGCAGTTGTCTGCCTTCAGCCATCCGTCCATGCGCGGAACGAGCCCTGCATCCAGCCAGACAACGGTTCGCTCGATCCTTTTTTCTGTTACTTCACTCATCTGTATGCCTCTCCTTTCTCAAAAGGCGCAATCCCTTGCTGCGCCTGCATTTTCTCCGGTAAGGTTCACCCAAGCCTTGCAAATGCGCTCCAAAGGTGCACCTTGCCGGACCTTCAAAAAAGCCCCGCACTGCGGGGCTTTGTGGCTGAGAGGGGCCCGCGCACGGGCACCTCTCTTTATCTAGTTCCACTATCGAACGGGTAAATAAGGGGCGAAAGACTCTGGAACAGGGCATGGTCAGGAGGAAAAACACTCTCCCCAAAGGCTCATTTCTCCATCGTCGAAGCCGTATCCACACAGATTTTTCGCACATCGCCCACAAACGCCGCAACACTCGCTTCAATGGGCTTTGGCGGGTACACACTCCACCCCAGCCCTTAAACGCGCACACAGCGGCACACAGGGCGAACGGTGCGGGGAAACGGGGAGCCGCCCTGCGCGGCACATTTGAAAGCACAAAAATCTGCGCAAAACGCTTTCAAATTCGGGACGGAGAAAAACCGCGGGTGCAGAATAACAGCCGCCAAACTGCGGCTGCCCGCCAAGGGCGGGTTGACGCAGTTCGGCGGCGCCGCGGGCCCGCAGGCACGCGTAGCCCGGACGCTGTTGTTTCCGCAGCTGTGAGTGCTTCAGCCTTGCTGTGCCTGCGTTTGTACCTACAGCTTCATCACCGGCCCCTGCTGCTGTTCCGGTTCCTCGCGGAATTGCTGCGCATAGTCGTGGAGACTCATGCCGGTCTGCTGTTGACAGTATTCCTCCATCTTGCGCAGCAGGACATCCTGCTCTGCGGCGTTGAGCTGGTAGCTCCAGTTCTCCTCGGAGCCGTCACCCTTGCAGAGCGTCAGCTCCAGTGTGTCACAGGGCTTGCCCTGTGCGATATCGTAGTTGGCATAGACATTGAGCCAATCATCATTTTCATCGGTCAGGACGAATGTACCGAAGGCAGCGTCCACATCGAACTCCGTCTGCACAAAAAAATTGAGCTTGCCGTCCGACTCGATGATCTCATCACCGAAAGAAAAATTCCGCGCGGAGAGATGTCCCGCCGAGGTGATCTCTTTACCGCTCAGATGATCCAGCAGCTTGCGCCACTTATCACCGCTCGACGCGAATTGCGACCGTGTGGCATGGTACACCGCCGCTGACACATCCCGCATCGGCCAGGTCTGCCAGCCGTCCATGATGCGGACAGCGGAGAACTCCCGCTTGTCGAAGTCGAGTTCAAACACGCCATTCACTTTGCCGGTGTTTTCCATGCGAAGGGCCGTGAGCGCGTTGTACTCCTGCGCTGTGATGGGGCGGCCGTCCGCAAACATTTTGATGAACAGGTCCGGTGCAGTATCCCTCTCGCTAGTGACATAGCCGCGCAGCTTTTCCGCGGCATCCAGCAGCTCCACGCCAGGGGAGGTCTTGAAGTACCACTCCTGTCCACACTCGGTCACATGGTAGGCAGCGTAGGTGCGGGCCGCTTCTTCCTCTGCACGCTGCGCGACATCTTCTGCGTAGATCTCGGCACTGATGCGCTCATACTCACGCTCCGGAAGCTGATTGCACAGCTCGTCCAGCACATCCTCCAGATGCTCCTCCAAGGTTTCATCCTTGAGATGCTTCTCGATGGCTACCTTCCATCGCCGGTCGATCCACAGCGTGATGTCTACATGATCTGCCATCTCACTCACCATTCCTTTCACCGGTAGGCTGTGCCAACGCGGAGGGAGGCTCCTCCCGCAGCTGCGGCTTCGCCGGTCTTGCTGGACGGCGGGGACGGGCAGCGGGCGCTGTGCGGCTGGCGAGATATTCCCGCACCGGCTCCGGCACCTCGGATTCATAGAGACATTTGAGCAGTTCCTCCAGCTGCGCCTGCACGCTGGTATTTTTCTTTTTGAGCGAAAATTCGAGAGCGGCAAGCTGCTCACTCTCGAATGTGATCGTGACAGTTTCCTTTTTCATGATTGGTATGCTCCTCCGTTCCTATTTCATCCGCATCGTCTGTTCTTGCACCATCTGCTCACAGATTTCAAACAGCGTATGAGAGAATTCTTTCTCCTGTCCCACCTCCTGCGCCGAGGCCCATGCGCTGCGCACCACCTCCAGCGGGTCGTCCATAGCCGCCAGCACTTTCAACTGTTCACGGTCTAAACGCATGGTCAGCAAGGCATTATAGCAAAAACGATTCGCCTCGATCTCTCCGGCGTTAGCGATGAGCTGTCCCTGCGTCTTGCGGTAGAGAGAATCTGTGTATTCTCTCTGCTCGCGCTCGACGTGTTCAAACAGGAGCTCCCGCAGTTCCGATGTGGTCTGCACCGGATTTCCCTGCACGATCCCATCCGTAAGAAACAATGCTACATCGATGACCTCCGCGCTGCGGAACGCCATATCGCCGCGGTAGCCGATTTTCAGCATGGAGAATTCTTTTGCTGCCTGCATCAGTTCTCTGGAACTGCCGGGAGGGATCTCCTGATTCCAGCGGTACCAGTTATCCTCATAGCCACGGGGCGTGAGTTTGAGAAGAACATAATCCTCCGGCACGAATTTGGGATAGCGGCAGAGCTGACCGTCCACGGCGTAATAGGGCTTGCCCTCACAGAGAACCGTCTGTGCCATGTATGCCCGCATCTTATCGAGGCTCTCGCAGAACCAGCATTCGGTATCATCGAAGCGGCGGATCACCCCATCGTCCAGAATGCTGTCGAGGTGTTCCTTTTTCGTCAGGTGATAGACCGTGGAAGGCCTGGGGACTTTTTCGTATGCCATATTATTCGACCTCCTCGTAGTAATCGCGGAGCTGGAAGCCCAGCGCCTCCATATCGCTGTGATCCATGCCGAGTCCGTGACGCAGGATGTCATAGAGATTCCCAGCATCGTAGCGGCTGCTGAGAAAATCCACGAGCTTCGCAACCAGCTCCTGCTCACGCTCCGGCGTAATCGGTTTTATTGCAGTATTCATAATCAATTTTTCCTTTCAGCCTTTCGGCAGATACGCCCTCGGATTCGTTCGTTCCCCGTTGACGCGCACCTCGAAGTGGAGGTGCGGCCCGGTGGAGCGCCCGGTGCTGCCGGAGAGGGCGATGATGTCTCCCGCCTGCACCGTTTGTCCCACCCTTGCCAGCAGTTTGGAGCAATGCCCATACAGCGTGGCAATACCGTTGCCGTGCTCGATCATGACATAATAGCCGTAGCCTCCAGCGTTGTACTTGGAGACCGTCACCGTTCCGCCCAGCGCGGCGCGGATGGGCGTGCCGGTGGGAACAGCCAGGTCCATGCCGGTGTGCCCCTTGCGCTTCCCGGTGATGGGATCGATGCGGTTACCGAATTCAGAGGTGACACGGCGCTCCCAGCCTGAACCGATGGGTGAACAGAAGCCGTCCGCGCCGATAAACGGCACATCCGCGCCGGGAATCCAGCCCTCCGAACCTCCGGCAACGCCATAGCGGACGAGGTTGTAGATACTGTCGGCGTTGGACTTCTGCTCCTCGGAGATCTGTAAATGGAGCATGTTTTCAATATTGCCATACACGGCAGCTATGTCCGTGATGGGAATCGCCACGGTGTAGCTCTCCTCGGTTTCCGTCCCGTCCTCATCGGTGACGGTGCGGGTACGTTTCTCGTAGGTCACGAAGCAGTCCACGTACTGTCGGTGCGCTCGGCGGCTCGGTGTGTCCTCTCCAAAGAAAATGGCATAGAAAACAGCCTTGACGCGGATACCGTCAAGGCTACTTTCACCCTCTACCATGTCATTAACGGCGGCGATGGCGTCGTCCAGCAGCGTAAAGCTGCGGCGCATATCTTCGATGTAAGCAACATATTCCGCAGGCGTTTTGCCCGGAATATCTCCACCATGAAAGCACAACAGAACAGCGGAATTGTTATGTTCCGCGCTGCCGGAGAGCAGAGAGCAGATCAGCGCCAGCGTCAGGATCAATGGTGAACAGATCGCCGCCACGATCCAGCCCAGCCTTTTCCGGGAGTCCTCGTCCGAGAGAGCGGCAGCGGCGATCTTTGCCAGAGCCGCGACGGGTACTGCCATTACCGTCCACCTGCCGTTCCGAAGATGGTCTGCTTGTACTCCGGAGCCCGCACCTGCAAGAGATACCGCTCGTTGCCGCACTTGTAGAGGCAGGAGCCGCGCTGCGGGTCCCGGATCAGGGCATATTCGGACTCCTCCAGCTGGAGGTTATCCATGAAGAACTTCTTATCCACATTGCCGCCGTTAAAGATAAATTGATGGACGGGGATGGAAAAGAGGGGGCGTGTCAGCTCCCGTATTCCCGGCTGGGTGAAGTCCTCCAGATTCTGGCTGGCAAGGAACAGGGCGGATTCCTTTTTTCGTACTCGCTTGAGGGCGTTGCGGATGTAGGTGATGACGGTGGGATCGGACAGCCACAGGTATAACTCGTCAATGGCGGCCACGGAATTGCCCAGCGTCAGAAGTTGATCCGACATATAGGACAGCAGGCTGAACAGTAGGGTGTTCCGTAAATTCTCCGCCATGTTATCCAGCCCCTTGACGCAGAAAACAAGGAATTTGGAACGGGCAATATTGGTATGCCCGTTGAAGAACCGGGCGTCCGCGCCGCGGCACATGGAATGGAGCCCCAGCAGCAGATCCCGCAGCATTTCCCGCGGGTAGAGGCTGTCTGCGGCCTCGTAATGGTCGTAGCTTTCCTGAATGGCATCGTAGAGGTCGGAGAGGATGGGGTAATCCTCTGGTCGCATCGACACGAAGTCCGTGCGGTCGGTGATGTTCCACTTTTGATAGAGCCGCTCCACCATCAGTTCCAGCGTGTCGATGTGGGGCGTGTCAAAGCCCTTGTAGACACGGAACACATCCCGCAGGAAGGAGATGTGCTGGGAGAGCAGCGTCCCCCGGAAAG
>ERZ1673747.2285-NODE-2285-length-15286-cov-4.330444_pt1 | contig 15286 bp, 9 predicted proteins | sample MGYA00580220_ERZ1673747 | MGnify/ENA primary metagenome ERZ1673747 (study PRJEB41218, sample SAMN15661769) | gut metagenome | host: Homo sapiens | place: Canada: London | collected 2015-08-20/2019-03-30 | study: EMG produced TPA metagenomics assembly of... | reverse complement strand
CGCACCCGGTTTTTTCACCCTCCTGCAACAAAACGACGGCGCCGGAACACATCGCTGCATTCCGGCGCCGAAGCTGTCAGAGGACGAAAGGCGTCAGTTCTTGACGACCGATATCTCGTCGATGTAATAACGGCTCTTCTTGGCGCCTACGCTGGTGAACATCAGCTTGTCGGTAGGCAGCAGCCCCTCGATCGCGACGCTGTGCGATTTCCACGCCAGCTCGCTCCCGGCATCGCCGACCGCGATCGTGTCGCAGACCTTGACTTTCGTTCCGTCGCCGTGGACCACATACAGCTCCATCGACTCGAACTGGTCGCGGCACCAGCCCGCCTTGAAGACAACGGCCGGGGCGGTGGTCGAAGCCGCGGTCCAGACGTTTACGGCGGTCTTGAAGGTCACCGTGACATTCGCCGCCGCAGTGAGTCCGCTCATGGCGGGCGTCTGGATATAGCTCTGGTTCGCGTTGTCGCCGCCGAGACGGAAACTACCGCAGAAGGCATTGTGAACTCCGTTGCCCGTAACCAGCGCACCGGTTTCCCAGCCGTCGTCCTTGAAGAACATCAACCGGTAGGGATCGCCGTAGGTGCCGCTGCCGGCATTCATGGCGCCGCCGCCTGCCGACCAGTCGGTGTAGGTGAACTCGGTCAGCATGGTCGAAAGCCCGGCCTCGCTGGTCACCTTCTTGGCCGATTTGACGCCGACGGCGGTCATGACGGCGTCGCCGCCCATAAAGCGGTCGAAGTCTTCATAGAACACTTCGCCGGCAGGGGCCGTGCGGCGCGCTACGGTGCCCGTAATGTCGTTCGACCACGCCGAATCGGAATCTGCGGCGCCGGCCTTCACCCTGAGCCTGTAGCTTGCCGAGGGTGACAGGGCGGCCGAAGCCCACTCCGTGCCTACATAGTTGAAGGCGAAGCGCAGGGGGATGCTTCCGTATCCCGAAGCTTTCGACCAATCATAGGTGAACCGGGCGCTGCGGGAGGGATCGCCCTCCTCCTCGATGGCCACCGTATATTGCGAGACGTCTCCCGCCTGCTCCCATTCGAGGATGATGCTCGACGTGGTTACGGCGGCTATCCTGACGTAAAGCGTCTTCGACTGCAGCGTCGCCGCATCGGAGTTGTCCGCGGCGAGCGCGGCGAGCGCCACGACCGAGAAGTCGTGCGAAGTGCCCGCCGTCAGCCCGGTCGCCGTGAAGGCGTTGTCCGTCACGGTCTGCGGCGTGCCGTTATCGACCGTCACGCTGTATCCCGTGGCACCGGAAACGGCGTCCCATGTCAGCGCCACGGTCGAGAATCCGGGTTCGGCCTTCAGGTTGGCGGGTGCGTCGAGCTTGCCCTGCGAAGCTTCGGCGGTGGTTGCCGAAGCCTTGGCCCACCAGTCGGAGTCGGTGGCCGTGCGGCCGGCTACGGCCTTGACCTTGGCGTTGTATTTGGTTTCGGGCGTCAGCTTGTCGAGCGTGCAGGCCGTGCCGTCGATCTTTTCGACCAGCGCAGCCTTGCTTTCGTCGGTGCCGTCGGCCCAGCAGGCGACCGTATAGGATGCCGCGCCGCTCACGGCGTCCCATTTGAGCGTCAGCTTGTCGGGCTGAACGGCTTCGGCGTCGAATTTCACGTTCGCCGGGGCCGCGAGCTGCTCAAGATGCGTTTCGCCCTCGCAGGTGACGACGATGTCGTCGAGCAGGAAGCGCGTCTTGTTGGCGCCGGCCTGCGCCGGATTCGAGGAGAAGGCGATGCGTGACGCCGGGGTGAGTCCTTCGAGCGTCACGGTGTAGGTTTCGAACCTGCCCACGGCGGACGAGATGTCGACCGTTTTCGACACGAAGGCGGTGCCTTTCTTGCTCACGACGTTGTTCGAGCCGAATTCCGCCCCTTCGACGGCTTCGACGACAATGTCGCTGCCGTAGACGTTTTCGCCTTCGGCATAGGCGCTGGCCGAGAAGCTGACCTTGACGGTCGTGTTCGCGGGCAGGGCCGTCAGCTGGGGCGTGTAGAGGATGCCGATGCCGCCGCTTCCGCCGCCGCACTTGATGTAGCCCGGACGGGTGGAGGTGTTGCCCGACGAACCCCAGCCCTTCATGCCGAGCGCTTCGACGTATTCGGCCGACGTGCCGCCCGTGTGGATGTGGAACTCGGTCGCCCAGTTGCAGAGGGGACGGTCGCCGTCCGCCTGCGGATTCACGCCCTCGGCCTTCTCCCACGTCTTGCGGAAGTCGGTGCCCGAAACGGCGTTGTAACCGGCCGCCGAATTCACGATGTCGCCGCCGTGGATGAAGGCGGAGAAATCCTGCGCCAGCACGATGTCACCGGCCTTCGCGGGGGTGTTCGCAGCGGCTTTCGGGCCGGCTTGGGTCGTGGTTCCGGCCACGACGGGAGTCTGGATATTGGCGAAACTCAGGTTGGTGATCCGGGCGTAATAGGTCGTTTCGGGATCAAGCCCTGAGAAGGTGTAGCGCACGACGGGGTAGCCGGCCAGCGCGGTGAAGATGCCTTTGCCCGACGAGAGTTTGCCGTCGGCGAGCCAGCTGACGTAGAGGTCGGTGCAGGCTTCGTCGCGGAAAAGCTCGACGTTGTAGCTGCGCGCGGCGTCGGTCGCCTTGTCGTCGGTGTAGGACCACTCGAAGGTCAGCGTCGAACCGCTCGCCGCATGGAGTTTCAGCTGCGGATCGAGGTCGAGGATGCCCACCGAAGCCATCAGCATAGCTGGTTTGTCGTGCTCGGTGACGTACACCCAGTCCGAAGTGGCGGAGTAGGGGTAGTTGGCCCGCACGCGGCCGTAATAGATCCGGTCGGTCGGCAGGTCGGTGAATTCATGGTAGTCGATGTCGGCGGTGGTCATGCAGAGCGCTTCGCTGACGGGGTTCATGTCGCCGTCCACGAGCTGCACGGTGTACGATGTCGCGCCGCGGACGAAGTCCCAGCAGATAGTGAGCGACTTGTTGCCGTATTCGAGCAGTTTCACGTTTTTCGGGGTCTTCGACTTGTAGGCGTCCGAAATCTCCACGCCGTCGTCCTTGCAGGCCGTGAGCGAAACCGCGGCCGAGAACGAGAACAGGGCGAACAGAATGTATATGATGCTTTTTTTCATGGTTGTTGTCCGGTTTTAATATACGAGCTTGATGTCGTCCACATACCAGCGGCCCGCCTTCACCGTCGATCCGGAGAACCAGCTGTCGGCCGTGGAGATGAAGAGCGACGGATTGGCCAGCGATCCGGGGTTGGGGATGACGGCCGACACTTCGACCCACGTGTAGGCCGGGATGTCGAGCGAGACGTAGCTCTTGGTCGAAGCGACGATCTTGCTGAGCGTGCCTTTCGAAATCCAGAAGCCGTCGTTCTTCTCGCAGATGCCGACCATGCCCTGATCGGGCGCGGCGGCCCAGATGCCGACCTTGAATGTCAGCAGCATGTCGTAGCCCGCGGGAATGTTCAGCACCGGAGAGATGATGTTGCCGGGCTGTCCGTCGGCATTGTCGCCTGCCGCTCCGAACTGCATGTAGCCGGGGCACATGTAGTTGAGGTAACCCGTCCAGCCCTCCATGCCGATGGCGCGGTAGAACGAGGGATTGCCGTTGCGTACGGTCGAGGTGATGCCGCCGATGCTGGCGTTGGTGCCCGCCGTGACGCTCACCGTCTCGTTGTCGAGGCTGAGGTTGGCGACGGTCTTGTCCGCCGAGGTCACGCCGGCTTTCTGGCCGATGCAGTCGCCGCCCCACGGAAATTTGTTGAAGTTCTGGACCAGCAGCGGCGTCTCTTGGCCCGCTTGGTGTCCAGCCCGAAATCGGCGAGCTTCATGTTGGCCCACGGAATGTCTCTGGCGATGAAGTCGCCCGGTTCGTAGGCCGCCGCTCCGTACGACACGGGCCACGCCGAGCGGACCGCGGGAATCACCTTGTCGCGTATGGCAAGACGGCCGACGATGAATCCCACGAAATTCTTGGCTCTCTTCTCGTGGACGATTTGCGCGGCGGCGATGCCGGTCCGGCTCGCTTCCGCATTGCCGCCCGCCTCGTCGCCGAGCGTCTTGACGTCGATCCACAACTGCGTGCAGCCGCCTTCGAGCACCACGTCGATGAACTCCTCCAGCAGCGGCAGTTTCTCGCCGTTGGCCAGCGTGCCCTTGGCGCACAGCTCGGCATAGGTGGCGTCCTTGAAGCAGGTGTTGCCGAGGTAATAATCGTCGTGGTAGACGACCACTTTGCCGTCTTTGGTCAGGTGGATGTCGCACTCCGAGGCGAAGAGCTTCATCTCGACGGCCTTTTTCAGCCCGGCGACGGAGTTCTGCGGAAATCCGGTCTCGGCATAACAGCCGCGGTGACCACGACCTTGTTATCGACGGGTTCGGGTTCGGGATAGACCGCCGGTTCGCCCGTCTGCTCCCACCACCAGTCGGGCAGCGGTTCGTAATCGTCGTCGGAGCATGCCGCCAGCCATACGCAGGCCGCACAGCACGCCATCAGCAGATATTTCAGCTTTTTCATCGTTCTTGTCGTTTTTGGACCGGGGAGCGCCCTTCGGCGGGCCGCACCCCGGTCGGTTGATTACTTCTTGACTTTGTAGTTTTTCACGCAGCGGATGCCCACAGCCGGGTTGCCGGCGTCGAGGTTGTCGTTGAACCAGTAGTTGCTCGTCGCCTTGACGTTGTTCAGACGCCACGTCTTCTTGGCCGAGGAGCCAATCAGCGGCACCCACGAATGGGCCGTGTCGCCGTACTGCCCGTAGCCGTTCTTGTTGAGCCGCCATCCGGTCGGATAGAGGTTGAAGTCGAAGGCGTCGGCGCCCGCGGCACGGGCGGGAGTGCTCGTCCAGCCCTCCTGCGTGCGGAGCCACGGAGCCACGTTGTTGGCGTTGGTGGCGACGAGTTTGGCGATGGTCAGCATCTCCTCCCGGACGGGATAGGTCCCATCGCCGCGCGAAGCTTCGAGCGCAGCATAGGCCAGGTCGTACCAGTCGCGGAAGTTGGCGATATGCCAGCCGTAGGGGCAGATGCCCTGAATCTGGGCCGAGAGCGCCGGATTTTCGGCGAAGAACCGCTCGTCGTCGGTCACGGCTTTCATCTCCGCGGACTTGAAGACGCGCGCCGTGATCTGCGTGCCGACGGCATCGACGAATGTCGAACCGACATTGTAGGCCGAAGGCCATTCGATCGAGGTGATGCCGCGGCCCAATCCGCCGGCGGGCGTGCCCAGCAGGATTTCATCGAGCGTATAGAGACGTCCGTGACGGTCCGTGACGGCCTGATCGCCCTTGACCGATCCGCCGCTCTCCTCTTCGTCGTAGGCGGGATTGCGCTCGATGTAGGGGTCTTGGGGATCGTAGCCGCCCGACGTCGCCGAGCCGGAATAGGCCGGCACCAGACGCGACCCCAGTTTCATCGCGCCGATCTCCGGACCGCCGTTCCAGTTCAGGTTGCGGGTCATCCATATCTTCACGCCGCCGTCCTTGGTCCGGAACGCCTTCGACGGGCAGGCGGCCGCCGCGTCGTCGGGCATGCAGTTGGCGATCGCTATGCGCGACAGGGTGTAGGTCATCGCATTGAGGTCGATGGTCAGCGTACGCATGCCGTCGATGTCGATCGCAGGCCCCGCGGGAACCGCATCCGCCGCCGAATTGAGCGTGACGATCCGCCCGTCGGCCGCAAGCGCGTAAGCGGGGTAGTAATCGGCGCGCAGCACGGTGTTGACGCGGATTTCGGGTGCATTTCCGGCAGTGAAATAGGCGTCGAAACGGTAGACGCCCGTCTCGGACTTGGTCATGCGCCGGGCGAGTTCGAACCGGTCGTAATCGAACAGCGACGCACCCCAGACATAGCAGTAGAGGTCTTTGGCCAGCTGCGTGACAGGAATCTTCGCCGTGGCGGCGCTCGTCTCCCCGCTGCCGACCGTGATATAGACGTTGGCCGTGCGCGGCTGCTCCTCGTCGTCCCACGGCGCGGCCGTGAAGCGGATCACGTTGCCGCCCAAATCCTCCCACGAAATCCAGTCGGCGTCCTCGTCTCTGGAGACCGCATAGACGTCGCCCATGTTGGTCGTGAAGCTGACATCAACCGGGACGATCTCGTCGGCGTTGAACTCGATCTGCTTCGGGTCCACCGTGACTTCGGCGTCGGGGTAGACGCCCGTCTGCACGACCCGGAGCGTCTCCTGCGTACCGTCGGCCGCCGTCAGGGTAACGGTCGCCGTGCGTTTGTAGGCCGTATTTTCGGTCGCGGTGATCCGGAATCCGCGGTGCGTGACGCCGTCGGCGTCGGTGACGCTGCACTCCGTCAGCGTGCACCACGTTTCGGTTTTGTCCGTCTCGGCGCTCCATGCCATCGACCTGCGTGCCTTGGGGTTGAGCGTGACGATGACGTTCTGTCCCTGATCCTCCTCGGCGTTCCGCCCGGCGTTGTCGAGGGTCACGACTTCGGGCGAGAAGGCGATGCGTGTGGCCTGCACGTTGTTGTCCATGTCGTCGGTGTCCGCCAGCGGATTGCAGGCGCATGCGAGGGCCGCGGCGACGAGCGCAATATAACAGTTGATTTTCATTGTCGTTCGTTTTTCGGGTTATGTATCAATACCAGCCCTCCGTCTGTTTGAGCTTGGAATTCTTGATGATGGACTCCTGCGTGATGGGCCACAGGAGAATGTTGGCGTTGCTTTCGCGCTTGTCGGCGACATCCTTGTTGTACTCCCAGACCGCGTCCAGACGGATCAGCGTCCACCACGTGCGCCCTTCGCCGACCAGCTCTTTGAGACTCTCCTCGACGATGGCCCGTTTTACGGCCGCCTCGCTCTGATCGGTGTAGTGGGCGGCGTTGCCGTAGGCGCGCTTGGTGATTTCGCCCAGCGCCGTCAGCGCCCCGCCGTAGTCCTTCCGGTAGTATTTGATTTCGGCATCCATCAGGAAGGCCTCGGCATAGCGGTAGAGGATGAAGTCGGAGTCGAAAATGCGCGCGCCGCTTATCATCTGCCCGACGCCCTTTTCGGTCCACTCGATCGACTTGATCGTCGTGCCGTAATCGGCCCTGTTGTAGGTCAGCTTCGTGCGCGTGTCGCCCTCGACCGAGGTCAGCAGCGCCTTGTAGCGGTCGGTGTACCACCACCACTGGTTGCCGCCGGTGATGGGCACCGGGTTGTTCTGGTAGGCCGCTTCAACGTAGTTGCTGTTCCAGCCGAGGTAATAACCCGGTCCGTTGACGGCTTCGCCGTTGGCCTGATGGACGGCGAAGATCACCTCCTTGTTGAGCTTGTTGGCCGAGGAGAAGACCTGAGCGTAGTCGCTTTCGAGACGCGACGCCGAGAGGTTCAGCGTTTCAATGGCCTCCTCGGCCATAGTGAGGTACGACGAACCGCCGCCGGCGACGCGGTACATCCACAGCGCATAGTCGGCCTTGAGCATCTGCACCGCGGCGGGCGTGGCTACGGCCTTGTCCGAATTGTCGGTCACGTACCGCTCGGCTTCGGTCAGGTCGCTTTCGATCCGGGCGAAGATCTCGGCCTTCGGCGCGCGGGGCAGGTAGAGGTCGCCGGCCGTGGATTCGTACCCCGTAAGGGCCAGCGGAGCGTCGCCCCAGATGCGTGCGATCCAGAAATAGCACCACGCGCGGGAGAAATAGGCGTTGCCCAGACTGAAATTGCGGACCGATTCCGAAATTCCCATCTCCGGCACGTGCTTGAGAATCAGGTTGGCCTGATTGACGGTCTTATACATGACGCTCCAGTCGGCATAGGCGTTGCTCGAAGACATGGTGCTGGTGCGCACCTGCGTCTGGTCCACGCCCGACAGCGTTTTGTTCGTGCCCGCGCCCCAGAGACCGTTGCGAAATTCACCCCAGCAGAGGTAGATGTCGTGTACGCTCTTGAGCGCGTCGCGCATGTAGAGGTAGATGCCGTAGGTCGCCGTCTCGGCGTCGCTTTCGTCGATCCACATGTTGCTGGCCGAGAGCTTGTTGTCCTGCATGATATCGAGGTCGCCGTGGCAGCCGCTCATCGTGCACGCCGCAGCCAGCAGGGCAGTCAGTATCTTTTTGCATTTCATGGTTTGGTAGTTTTAAGGGGTTAGAACGTGAATTTGGCGCTGAACAGGATCTTGCGCGCGGGCGGATAGGGGCTGAAACCCGTGGCATAGGTCGAAGCCGAATTGTAGAGTCCCCCGGTGGTCGCCGCTTCGGGCGATACGCCGTGCACGGCCGTCCAGTAGTAGAGCGTGTTGCCCGAAACGGTCAGGGTCACGTCTTTCATGCCCAGCCGGCTCGTCCAGCGCACGGGAAGCTTGTACGAAAGCGAGATGTCGCGGATGCAGAGGTAGTCGCCCTTCTCGACGAAAACGTCCGACATGCGCGAGAAGTTGCGGTTGCCCCAGTCGGGGTCGTTGGCCGTGAAACGGGCGTACTTGGTCTTGTCGCCCGGCTGCGACCAGCACTGCTTCACGTCGTTCACCAAATTCCAGTTGCAGTTGCCCATCGTCGCCATGAAGTAGCGCATCTGCATCTCGTTCTGGATCGAGTGGCCCAGCGCATAGTCCATATAGATATTCAGCGACCAGTTCCGGTACCGGAAAGTATTGCCGATGCCGCCGGTCGAGTGGGGCGTGGCGTAGCCGAGCAGGAACTGGTCCTCCTCGTTGATGATGTCCCGGCCGTCGCGCTGCGTCGATCCCGCGCGGTTGACCCATTCGTAGTCGCCGATGTCCTTGCGTCCGGCGATCTGCCTGCGGTCCGAGCGGCGGTATCCGCGCGACGAAGCGTCGTACATCGCCGCATCGGCGTCGGCCTGCGTCTCGATGATGTGATCGACCTTGTAACCGTAGATGCGGCCCATGCGCTCGCCCTCGGCGATGCCCCCGAACTGGCTGCCGTCGCCGATGGTGATGCCGTCCATGCGGTTGCGCACGTTGCCGTTGTCGGGCAGCTTCAGCACCTTGTTCATGTTGAAGTTATAGGTGAAGTCGGTGGTCCACGTGAAGTCGCCGCGGCTGATGTTGACCGACGAAATCGCCAGATCGACGCCGTAGAAGCGGACCTTGCCCACGTTGGAGACCACCGAACCGTAACCGGTGGTGTTGGGCAGCGTCACGTCGAACAGCAGGTTGCGCGTCACTTTGTCGTAATAGTCGAAACTCACGCGCACCCGGTCGTCGGCCAGCCCCATGTCCAGACCGGCATTGACCTGCGTCGTGGATTCCCATGTCAGGTTGCTGTTCGGCATTTCGCCGGTCGTGGTGGTGGACATGCCGTTGTACTGGTACGCCGAGTTGTAACTGCCGTAGGTGTCGTAAAGCCCGATGCCGTTGTTGCCCGTCAGACCGTAGCTGGCCCTCAGTTTGAGCGAGCTGACCACCTTGTTCCGCGGCCAGAACGCCTCCTCGTCCACGATCCAGCCGGCCGAAGCCGCCGGGAAGTAACCCCAGCGGTTGCCCGCGGCGAATTTCGACGAGCCGTCGGCGCGCATGGTGAACGACAGCAGGTATTTCTCGCGGAAGTTGTAGTTGACACGTCCGAAGTAGGAGATCAGCACCTCGTCGGTCCGCGTGCTGGTCGGGTAGTTGGTGATGTTGGAGGTCCCGACGTTCAGCGTCGGAATCTTGTCCGATGCCGCCCCCTGCACGCGCGCGTCGATGCTGTTGTTCTTGTCCTTCATGTAGTCGTAACCGGCCACCACGTCGATGTTGTGGTCTTCGGCGAAGGTTTTCTTCCAGTTCAGGTAGGTCTGGAAGTCCATGCGGTTGGTCTCCGTGAAGGCCTCTTTCGTGGGCCGGATGTTGGTGCCCGTCGTGGGGTTGTTCTTCACGAAGAAGTGGCTGCGCGAATGGCGGTTGTGGTTCGAGAACTGGGCCACGGCGCGCAGGCCGTCCACGATCGCCCATTCGAGGTTGATGTTCACGCTCGACCGCTTGGTCGTCTCGCCCGTATCGCTGTAGTAATAGTTGTAGTAGGCGGCGGGCAGCGTGGTGTTGTTCGGCCCCATGGCGGGCGTTCCGGCCAAATCCTCCCCGGCTTCGGCGTCGTACCAGTCGCGGTGGGTGGCGGGTACCGAAAGGCCGCGGATCACCGAATTGCGCTTGTTGAGCGCCCCTCCGTCGAGCATCTGCCGCTCGATCTGCGAATAGTCGAAGGTCGTGGTCGCCGTCAGGCGTCTGGTCACCTTGAACGAGGTGTTGCCATGGAAGGTGAAGCGGGAGAATCCGGTGGCCATGCCGATGCCGCCGTCGTCCGTATAACCCGCCGACGCGGCATACCGGATGTTCTCGCCGCCGCCGTTCACGCCGATATAGTAGTTCTGCCAGAAGGCGTCGTCGAACCACTGGCTCTGCTGGTCGTTGTCTTGGAAAACGATGATCTTGCCGGGGTTCACCGGGTCTTCGATCCATTTGTAGCCTTTCGGCAGCGATTCGCCCGGATTGAGGTAGCGCGTCGTCCAGCGCGAAGCGGCGCTGTTGCCGGCTCCCGCCGATTCGGCGCCGTCAAGAATGCTGAGCGGGTCCGCGCCGCCGCAGTAGCCTTCGGCGATCGCCGGGCGCAGCGTGAGCAGGTAATCCCGGCCGTTCATCAGATCGAACTTCGTGGCCGGACTCTCATAGGCCCACTGCCCCTCGAAAACGATCTGCGGTCCCTTGTGGGGCGCGCCCTTCTTGGTGGTGATGAGAATCACGCCGTTCGATGCGCGTGAACCGTAGATACCGGCCGACGCGGCGTCCTTGAGCACCTCGATCGACTCGATGTCGTTCGGGTTCAGGCCCGCCATTTCGCGTACGGCGCCGTCCACCAGCACGATCGGATCGTTGGAGTTGTTGATCGACGAACCGCCGCGAATCAGGAATTTCGGCGCCGAACCCGGCGTAGCGTCGGTCGTGGCGACCTGCAAGCCGGCGATACGGCCTTTCATACCGTCCCCGACGAGGTTCACGGGCATGCTTTCGAGGGTTTTGCCGTCCATTTTCGAGATCGCCGAAGTCACGGTCTTGCGCGTCTGCGTGCCGTATCCCACGACCACGACCTCCTCCAGCACCGACTGGTCCTCCTGCATCGTGACGTCGATCACCGAACGGCTGCCGACCGGCTCTTCGCGTTCCGTGTAACCGATGTACGAGAAGAGCAGGACCGCGCCGGGCTCCGCCTCGACCGAATAGGTGCCGTCGGCCCCGGTGGTCGTGCCGCGCGTGGAGTCCTTCACCAGCACCGTGGCGCCGACCAGCGGGCTTCCCGCCGCGTCGCAGACACGGCCCGTCACGCTGTTCTTCCGCTGCGGCTCCGCAGTGCGGTCGTATGTCAGCACGACCGTGCGGTCCACGATTTTGTAGCGGAATCCCCGTTTGGTGAATACGTTATTCAGAATCCGCTCCAGCGGGGCGTTGCTCTCGCGTACCGACACGTCGCCCATCGGCATGGACGCCAGCGCCGATTCGTAGGAGAAAAGCACGCCCGTCTGCTTGGTGAAAGCGTCCGTAAAAGTCTGTAGGGTAGCGGACTTGACCGTTAGGTCCACATCGTGGTTTTTCCGGAAAGGGGAGCCTCCGTCGTCTTCGGCATAGGCCCTCAGGCTCAAGCCGGTAAACAAAAGAAGCATCGCCACTCCCCAACGGAAGATGGAATTTTTCTTCATGATTTTAAGGTTTGCGAAAAAGGTTAATTTGGGTGAAAAGCCCCGTCCGCGGCGGCCGTCCGCGGACGGGACAGGGGATAGCTATTTACCGCGCACGACCTCGCAGCGCTGTCCGGTCATGAATTCGACGATGTCGATGACCTCTTCGAGCGAGTTGGTGCGCAGGTAGTTGATGTCGTATCGTTTCCGGTTGTCGGGATCGGCTATGCGTATCCGCACGCCGTAATTCGATTCGATGCGGGCGATGATTTCGCCGATCGTGGCGTTCTTCATCGCCACGAGGTTGTAACGCTCCGTCACGAAATGCTCGGCGTAGATCTCTTCCACCTCGATGTCGTCCTTCGCGGCGTCGAACACGGCCCGCTGGTTGGGATGGAGCCGCACGAGATTATAGCCTTCGGGGGTCTGCAGGCGCACCGAACCGCGTTCGAGCACCACTTCGGTCAGCGGATCGGCGGCATGCGCCCTGACGTTGAACGCCGTGCCCAGCACCCGCACCGACAGGTTTTCGGTCTTCACCACGAAGGGATGCGCTTCGTCGTGCGCCACGTCGAAGTAGGCTTCGCCGTCGATGCGCACGATACGCTCCTCCGACCCCGCGCCGACCGCATATTGCAGTTCGGTCCCGTCCTGCATCCACACCTGCGTGCCGTCTTCGAGACGCAGGGCCGCAATTTCGCCGCTTTCATTCAGATAAGTACGGAACAACTCGTCCCCCGGCGTACCGATGCTGGCGAACCACGCCGCGGTTACGGCGACGGCGACCACCGCCACTGCGGCCGCAGCCAACGCCCAGCGGCGCCATGCGGGACGCCGCCGCTTCACCTCGCGGCGCATCGCTTCGTCGGCGTCGATCCGCGCGTTGAGCCGGCGCATCATGGCGTCGCAGCGCTCGCCGAGCTGTTTGGACGAAAGGGTTTTGTGGGCGCTCCAGATCGCGGCGATCTCGAAATAGAAGGTGCGGTGCTCCTCCCGTTCTTCGAGCCATGCGTAAAGCCGCCGCTCTTCGGCCTCGGTCGTTTCGTGATTCAGGTGCTTGTATAATACAGAATCGATGCTGTACAATACGGTGTCGTCGGTGTGTGCCAATGCGTATCTTTTTTAGGTGCTTGCATAATAACATACAGGCACCCCGGAGAAAATACCTACTCGGTACGGCAAATTTTTTCCTATCGCATGAACAGCAGGGCGAGCAGCAACAGCAGCTGCTCCTTGGAGAGCTTCCGGCGCAGTTGTTTGAGCGCCGCATACATATGATTCTCGACCGTACTTTGCGAGATGCCGAGCCGTTCGCTGATCTCGCGGTTCGAAAGGTCTTCGAGGTAGCTCAGTTTGAATACCTCGCGGCATTTGGGCGGCAGCGACTCGATCGCCGCGTCGAGACTCGCGCGCAGGTCGTCGGAATAGAGCTTACGGATGATCGGACTGTTGTCGGGCGCATAGTAGGCGCTGCCCATCGAGGCGATCCGCTCCTGATAGTAGGCGCGGTAATCGCCGGCGCGCCTGTTCTTGTCCAGATAGTTGAGCGCGCGGTTGTAAACCGAACGCAGCAGATATTTATACAGGGAGTTCGAATCGTCCAGCGCCGCGCGGTTCTGCCACACGTTGTAAAAGACGTCCTGCACCACGTCCTCGGCCCAGTCGTCCTTCATGAAAAGGCGGGCGTAGGAGACCAGCATGGCATAGTACCGGCCGCAAAGTTCGTCGAAAGCCTTGCGGTCGCCGTTGCGGATCCGTGTCGTAAGCAGAATTTTCTCCATCGGACAATCTGATTCGCCACAAAAGTAAACATTCTGAATTTATGAAACAATCCCCCGTGTTATTTTTAATTTTTTTGTAATTCCGTTAGGTGGTTTCGTCCGATCGGTTGTATTTAATATGTCACAACCGAACTACACGACCGATGGGAAAAAACCTCTTTCCGGCGCCGGACGCCGCAGCGCAGTCCCCGGCAGCCATGCTCCGGCAGTACGGCGGCACCTGCCGCCGCGTTTTCCCATCCCCGGCGCAGACACATCATGCGATTCTGGTAATCATCAATCATAGATAGAATGAAAAAAGCTATTCAATTCGGAGCGGGCAACATCGGACGCGGATTCATCGGCGCCGTGCTGGAAAAGGCGGGCTACCATGTGGTGTTCGCCGATGTGAACGAACAGATCGTGGACCGGATCAACCGGGACAAGGGCTACACGGTGCAGATCATGGACACCGTATGCGAGGAGGTGCGCATCACCGACATTTCGGCCGTGGATTCGCGGAGTCCCGAACTCGCGCAGCAAATCGCCGAAGCGGAGATCGTCACCACGGCCGTCGGCCTTACGATCCTGCCCCGCATCGCAGGAGCCATCGCCGCGGGCATCGAGGCCCGCAGGGAGCAGGGCGTCGAGCAGCCGCTCAACGTCATCGCCTGCGAAAACGGCGTCCGCGCCACTTCGCAGCTCAAAGCCGCGGTGCTGACGCACCTCGACGCCGCCGGACAGGCCTACTGCGAGCAGTGCGTCGGCTTCCCCGACTGTTCGGTGGACCGCATCGTGCCGCCCGTCAAGAGCGAAAACCCGATCGACGTGGTCGTCGAACGCTTCTTCGAATGGAACGTCGAGCGCGCCGCATTCAAGGGCGCCGTACCCGAAATCCCCGGCATGAATCCGGCCGACAACCTGATCGCCTACATCGAGCGCAAGCTCTTCACGCTCAACACGGGCCACGCCATTACGGCCTATCTGGGCCGCATGAAGGGCTACATGACCATCTGCCAGAGCATTTCCGACGAGCAGATCCACGCCGTCGTCAAAGCCGCCATGCGCGAGAGCGGGCGGGGACTGGTGGCGCGTTACGGCTTCGACCGCGACGCCCACTTCGCCTATATCGACAAGATCATCGGCCGCTTTACGAACCCCTACCTCTGCGACGACGTGACCCGCGTGGGCCGCGAACCGCTCCGCAAGCTTTCGGCGGGCGACCGGCTCGTAAAACCGGTCCTCACGGCCCGTCAGTACGGCATCGGCACGCCCAACCTGCTGCTGGGCATCGGCGCGGCCCTGCACTACGACAATCCGGAGGACCCGCAGAGCGTGGAGATGATCGCCATGACCGCACGGCTCGGCGCGGCGGCGGCCGTAGCCGAAATCGCGGAACTGCCCGCCGGCGATCCGCTGCCCGCGCTCGCCGCGCAGGCGTACGCCGAAGTAGAACGAATCATCCGCTAATCCCCGCCTGCGACATGAAAAACACGAAACTGCTACTGCTGGCCGCATGCTGCGCCGCAATCATGCCCGCCTGCGCCCAAGCCCCCCGGCTGCACACCGTGAAGATCGATTCGATCGAGGAGCTGCAGGCCTATTTCACCTACGATCCCGCGCGCGACGTGATCGTCAGCGGCCACCGTGGCGGCATGATGCCCGGCTATCCCGAAAACTGCATCGAGTCGTGCGAAAAGACGCTGTCGCTGATGCCTACCTTCTTCGAAATCGACTTCAGCTTCACCAAGGACAGCGTCATGGTGCTCATGCACGACCTGACGATCGACCGCACGACCACGGGCAAGGGCCTCGTCGCCGACTACACCTACGACGAACTGCGCCGCCTGAACCTCGTGGACCGCGACGGCAAAGTCACGCCCTACAGGATTCCGCGCCTGAAGGATGTGCTGGAATGGGGCAAGGACAAGGTGGTGTTCAACTTCGACAACAAGTACATCAACAC
>ERZ1673747.2276-NODE-2276-length-15318-cov-21.982048_pt1 | contig 15318 bp, 16 predicted proteins | sample MGYA00580220_ERZ1673747 | MGnify/ENA primary metagenome ERZ1673747 (study PRJEB41218, sample SAMN15661769) | gut metagenome | host: Homo sapiens | place: Canada: London | collected 2015-08-20/2019-03-30 | study: EMG produced TPA metagenomics assembly of... | reverse complement strand
GCCGGCAAATAGCAGACACTCCGCATGCAATCTATGCAAACAAACAAGTACGTTTAGCTACATTCGGTAAGTTCGAGCACGCTGCCCTTAACGATAAGCGCCGGCTCCAGGACGACCTCTTCGGCACGCCTGCCGCCCCTACCGGCAAGACGCTTGGACATGCAGCCAAAAGCATGCTCCGCAAGGACACCAGGATCCTGCTCAATCGCGGTCAGCGCCGGCTCAAAGAGAACGTCGGCGGCCGAGTTGTCATAGCTCACCACCGAGATATCGCCCGGGATGCTCTTCCCCATCTCGTGCAAGCGCTTGAGCAGACCGAGGGCGATGTTATCCGAACTTGCGAACACAGCGGTGGCATCAGTTGCGAGCACCGCCTCCGAGGCCTCATAGGCACTCGGAATGTAGTACTCGCTCTCAAACTCCAAACGTGCGTCGATAGGCAGGCCAACCTCGCGCAGCGCGCGCTCATAGCCGGCAAGTCGCTTACGCCCCGTATTGGAACGGCGCGCGTTAACCAAGCAGGCAATGCGACGGTGGCCCTGCTCGATCAGATAGCGAGTGGCCATGTAGCCACCCATCTCGTGGTCGAACATCACCTTGTCGCACTCGAGCCCCTCAATGGCACGATCGACCATCACGGCAGGGATAGGCAGATGGCTGACTTCTTCGCGCAGGGCGCGGTCGTCGGAGAACTCGTCGCCTACGACCAGGAAGACGCCATCAACGCCGCGCGTCACCAGCTGGCGCAGCAGCTCCAGATCGTCATCGGCGCTTCCGCCCGAGCTGGTAATGAAGAGCGCATAGCCGTCCTCGCGGCAGCGCTTTTCCAGGCTACCGGCGAGCGAGGCAAAAAAGCGGCTCTCGATATTGGGAACGATAAGGCCCAGCGTGCGTGACTCGCGCATGACCAGGCTGCGCGCGATCTGGTTAGGGACATAGTGGTTGCGCGCCGCGACCTCCTTGATGAGCTTGCGGTTTTCTTCCGAGATGCGGCAGGGCCGATTATTGAGAACAAGCGAGACCGACGAGGGGGAAAGCCCCACCTCCTGGGCAATCTGCTTGAGAGTAACTTTGTTACCCATCTCGCTCCTTCCGAGTATTCGCGCAATCTCTTGAAAGTATAGCGACCGTCCCTCTACCTCGATGATAAACACTTTACCAATCCGGTAGACGGCTGTTTTATCGCCGCCAGCGCACCAAATCCGTCCGGGTGGGGTATATTGCAATCGATTGATGACAACGACCACCAAAAGGCGGATATTCGTATGCACGAGAACGACTTTTTTAACGAGGACCTGCTGTGCGCGCTTGCTGGCGTTGCCGGCGAGGACAACGTGCTGATGAGCGAGCCCATGCGCGAGCACACCACGTTTAAAATCGGCGGCCCGGCCGACGTCTTTGTCACGCCCGATACCGAGCAGGGCCTCGTCGCCACGCTCGATACCTGCTATCGCTGCGATCTGCCCCTCACCATCGTGGGCAACGGCTCCGACTTGCTCGTCGGTGACAAGGGCATCCGCGGCGTCGTCGTGGCACTGGGCGAGGGCCTCTCCGACATTACGGTCAACGGCACGCACGTCACGGCAGCAGCCGGCGCCTTGCTTTCCGATGTCGCCGCGGCAGCAGCCGAGGCCGGTCTCACCGGCATGGAGCCCATCTCGGGCATCCCCGGATCGGTCGGCGGCGCCTGCTACATGAACGCCGGTGCCTACGGTGCCTGCATGGCCGATGTGCTGGGGTCTGTGCGCGTCTACAAGCCCGCCCGCATGCTCGACGACGGCACCCGCGGCAGCGGCAGCATCATCGAGTTCGATGTCGACGAGCTCAATCTGGGCTATCGCAAGAGCCGCATTGCCGACGACGGCTTCATCGTGCTTTCGGCCACTTTCAATCTCGCCCCGGGCAACGCCGCGATGATCAAGGCCGACATGGACGACTACCGCCAGCGCCGCGAGGACAAGCAGCCACTCGACATGCCGAGCGCCGGCTCCACCTTCAAGCGCCCCGAGGGTCACTTTGCCGGCAAGCTCATCATGGACGCCGGTCTGCGCGGCCATGCTGTCGGCGGCGCGCAGGTAAGTGAGAAGCACTGCGGCTTTATCGTCAACGCCGACCACGCCACCGCCGCCGATGTCGACGAACTCATCCGCGACATCCAAGCCAAAGTCAAAGACCAATTCGACGTAGACCTAGAACCCGAAGTCCACCGAGTAGGCGAATTTTTATAGCCCGCTCGCCGCGGTCCACTTTAATTAATAACGGGACAAGTGATGTAGCTCACTTGTCCCGTTTTCATTTATTTGCGAAGAACATCGGCCATCCGCAGGATTGAAATCATCGACCGATAAGTGAGTTCCACCTTTTCGCCCGCAAGCAGTCGTTTCGAGCCAATCTCATCTAGCCCCACAAGGCGAGAAAACAGCAAGCTACTCATCGTGCCCTCGTCAATTGATTCCTTTATGGTCTTCAAAACGTCCGTATCATGAAGCGACGCCGAGCTGTAGGGGGCAACACGAGCGGAACTCTCAATTAACGACGAGACAAAAGGATGGAGATGCTTTGGACATAGTCCATCAAACACCACATCCCCATTGTCATCCGAGCCGACTAGTCGCCAACTATAATGATCGACCCAGTCGTCTCCGTCATATATGGTGTCCATGAGCAACTTCCCGTCTAGAGAGAAACCTGTTTGAACATCGGGGCGCAAGACCGCAATCCATCTAGGACCCGCAGCAGCTCCGACCCAACGCACCACACGACAATTGTATATTGCGACTATTTTAGATCTACATGATCAGTTCGAGTTCGCAACAAGGCGTTTATTGCAGCTAGGTTATATTTCATTTTCCACTTTGATGAGCCGTCGGCTCCAAATTCCAAAACCGAAGTCCACGGAGTCGATAATTTTATTTAAAAAGAAGGCCCCGAAAGGGGCCTTCGCCATCTTTATATCAGACAACCAGTCCGGTGTGTCGCGCTTTGAACCCGGAAGGTCCGGGACTGCGGGCGAGGCATAAGGTTGGTCGCGAGTTCCGCACGCAAAGAAGGCCACTTAATGTGGCCTTCGTCTTGCGCAGGACTGTAGAGCAGGCAACCTTATGCCTCGCCCGCAGTCCCGGACCAACCAGCTTCAAGCCGCAGTTACGACAGCGCAATACCGCCAAGCCAGCCCCAGCGCACGCCAGAGCCAGTGCCGTAGAACCCAATGAACGAGTCAAGCGACCTCGACGTGATGGCGCCCTCGTTACTCATAACGATGCCGCCGCCAACGTAGATGCCCACGTGGCCATAGATCAGGCCCGGTATGCCGGTACCGCTATGCGATGAGTCGGCAACAATCATGCCCACCTGCAGCGCCGAGCGGTCGGAGCTATAGCACCAGGCGTTAAACATATCGCACGCGTTACCGCCAAAGTAGCCAACGCCGGCGTTACGGAAGACATTGGTAACCCACGCCGCGCACCAGTTCTGACCCGGCGAAGGCGTGGAGTAGCACGCGTTGACGACGGCCTGCTGCTTGCCCGAGCCGGCATTCTGCTGCGGAGTTCCGGGCGCATACGATCCACCGCCCGAGCTCGAACCACCCGAGTAGGAATTGTTCTTGTTCGCGGCGGCCGCGGCAGCGGCGGCCTTCCTGGCAGCCTCCTCGGCCTGGGCGGCAGCGAGAATCTCGGAATCACGCTGAGCCATGAGCTCCTTGACGTCGTCGGAAAGACCGCTCAGCACGGTCTGGACCTCTTGCTGCTTGGCCTGCATGTCCTGCATCTGGGCAGTCTGCTGGTCCTTGAGCTTCTCCAAGTCGGCCTTCTGCGACTCAAGCTCGGTCTTTTGCGCATCGAGCTCTTCCTGGATGGCCTGAATGTCCTCGATGGCGTCGCGGTCGCTCTTGTTGATCTTCTCAACATAGTGCGCATTGGCGACGAGTTCCTCAAACGAACCCGAGGCGAGCAGCAGCGACAGGATGTTGGTGCCGCCCGACTTATAGCTGGCGGAAACGCGATCGGAAAGATCGCCGCGCTTCTTTTTGAGCTCGGCCTTCTTTTCGTCAATCTGCGCCTGCGTGCTGTCAATCTGGCCCTGTACGCCCTCGATATCGTTGAGGGTCTGGGCGTTCTTGTTGGCCAGCGCCGCGTATTCATTTGCGATGCTGTCGAGCTGGGCCTGGACCTCGTCAAGCTGAGCCTGGGCCGCATTGAGCTTGTCGGTGGTTTCCTTGGTGGCCTCCGCAGCATGGGCGCGAGCGGGCAGACCAAAAAGAACGGCTGCAGAAGCTACGCCGAACAGGGCCTTGAGGGCAGTGCGACGCGAAAGCCCCTGGGAAAGGATGGAATCGCTGTTTGGTGACATATCTACTCCGTTACATGTTTATTTATATGTCGCTCAACTCATACATATTAGCGTACATCCGGCGCATCCCAACGATTTCCACGAACGGCAGCAAACCGTATGGTCGGCGGCTCGTATGCAAACGTCAAAGTCAAGGTTACGCCCACGCCAAACATTTCAATGAGTACGTTAGCATGTTCATCTGCTTTTCCTGCCCTGCACGTTTTGGGTGCCCCTGCCTGCGCTATACTCCCCTGAAGAAGTGTTCCTGATTCGATAGGAGACTACATGTCCAAAGCACTCGACCCCAAAGACACCTGCGTCCTCGTAACCGGTGGCGCCGGCTTTATCGGCTCGCACACCGTCGTTCAGCTGCTCGAGGGCGGCTACCAGGTCGTCATCGTCGATGACCTTTCCAACTCCAGCGCCGTCGCCGTCGACCGCGTCAAGACCATCGTGGGCGACGAGGCCGCCAAGAACCTCACCTTCTACGAGGCCAACGTGCTCGACCGCAATGCGATGAACAAGATCTTCGATACCCATCAGATTGACCGCGTCATCCACTTTGCCGGCTTTAAGGCCGTCGGCGAGTCGGTGAGCAAGCCCGTTGAGTACTACCACAACAACATCGAGAACACCCTGGTGCTCATCGACGTCATGCGCAACCATGGCTGCAAGTCCATCATCTTCTCGAGCTCCTCGACCGTCTACGGCGACCCGGACAACCCGCCCGTCACCGAGAAGGATCCTAAGAAGCCCGCGACCAACCCCTATGGTTGGACTAAGTGGATGATCGAGCAGATCCTTATGGACGTCCACACCGCCGACCCCGAGTGGGACGTCGTGCTGCTCCGTTACTTCAACCCCATCGGCGCTCATCCGTCGGGCCTGATCGGCGAGGACCCCAAGGGCATCCCCAACAACCTGGTGCCCTATGTCGCCCAGGTCGCCGTGGGCAAGCTCGAGGCCGTTCAGGTCTTCGGCAACGACTACCCCACCCCCGACGGCACCGGCGTGCGCGACTACATCCACGTGTGCGATCTGGCCTCTGGTCACGTTGCCGCCCTTAACTGGATGAACGGCAAGACCGGCGTCGAGATCTTTAACCTGGGCACCGGCACCGGCACCTCGGTACTCGAGGTCGTCGCCGCCTTCTCCAAGGCTTGTGGCAAGGAGCTGCCCTACGTGATCCGCGAGCGCCGCGCCGGCGACATCGCCGCCAACTGGTGCGATGCCTCCAAGGCCGAACGCATGATGGGCTGGAAGGCCCAGTACGACATCGCGGACATGTGCCGCGACAGCTGGAATTGGCAGAGCCATAACCCCAACGGCTTCGCCGACGCCGAGTAGCACTCAACCGCGGTAGATTTCTAGGCATATTCCAAAATCTACGGGCCCCGGCCTCCAATGTGAGGTCGGGGCCTTTTAGGAGCTCGTTCTCGGGCTCGAGCTCGCGCATGCACTTGCGGCCGCCGCGACCGGGTGGTTGGTCAGCTCCTTCTTCCTGACCGTCACCCATCTTCCCAGGGTCTTCTCGTTGATGCCGAGGTCGGCTGCCACTTGGGCGATGGGCTTCCCCGACGCGGCGGCGAAGTCTGCGGCCTCGGCGCGGTACCCCGCTGTGTAGGAGGGCCCGTCTGCCATGACTGACACTCCTTTCTTTTTGGCGCTGAAACGATTATCGCCGCTCAACGCCATTCCTCTAAGTCAAGTGTCCTTGAATACGATACAGTTCAAATGGACGAGGAGAATCTGGCGCTCCTCTCGATGAGCCCGGAGAGGTCCCTGGTCGTCACCTTCCCCCGCGCGAACGCGAAGCGGACGGCGGCGAGCCATGTCCTCACCGCGCGTTCCATTTAGGGAGTCCTCGAGAAGTCGATCTCTCTGTGCGATAATCGAGCTATTGAGTCTCGCGAGTTTAGAGCTGGTGATATGCATTGAAAATCAAGATGAAAAACATTGGCAGGGTCGCTGAGGCCGATATCGAGATTAATGGTATTGCCGTGATCGCCGGGGAGAACGGGACGGGGAAAAGCACGGTTGGAAAAGCGCTTTATGCGGCCTTCAACAGCATGTCCGATTCGGAGAACAAAATCGACCGCATGAGGCGCAATAGTGTTGAGCGCGCCATCAGGAAGGCATATGTGGGAAGCCCTCTCGACTCCACGTCTCGCCACAGGCGAACTGCTGGAAGAATGAATAGTTTCATCGACAGGGTTTTTTCGGGCGAGTGCACGAGGGACGAGCTTATTGATGAGATAAAGGAGTATTACGGGGAGGAGATCTCCCGTGAGATCGAATCCGATTTCACGAATGGCGTAGCAGGAGTTGCCGATCAGATTATCGAGATCATGGATATCTCCGATGATGAGGTATTTCGTGCGATTGCGACAAACAGGTTCCGAAGCGAGTTCAACGGCCAGATCAATTCGGTTTTCGGCGAAGAGCCCGGGAAGGTCGAACTCCAGATAAAGGACGCATCTACGGTTTTCTCGGTTGCAAGTGACGAGGTGGCGGAGGTGCACGATAGGAGGGTTTTGCGATTCAGGGCGCATTATCTGGACGACCCGTTCCTGATCGATTCTCTCGGAGGACCCTACGGCCCCGCTTTTCGGTTCAAGCCCCTCCTTGGACACCAGGAGGAGCTGCGGCAAGATTTGATTCAGGCGACCATCCGTAACGATGACAGCGAGTCCTCGCTGTTCGAAGAGATCGCGAAGGAGCGACACCTGAAGGTTCTCATGGACAAGGTTTCCTCCTTATGTCCGGGGCATTTCGAGAGGAGCGAAAGTCGCGGTCACCTTACGTATCTCGAAGAGGGCTTCGCTCGGGGGTTGGAGCCTGGGAACCTTTCTGCTGGCTTGAAGACGTTCGCCATCATGAAGGTGCTCTTGAAGTCCGGCGCGCTAGATGCCGGAGGGACTATTATCCTCGATGAACCCGAGATTCATCTTCATCCTGCATGGCAGCTGGCCTTCGCCGAGATAATCGTGCTGCTCCAGAAAGAGCTCGGGATGCACGTCTTAATGAGCACCCATAGTCCATATTTCCTGAATGCGATCGAAGTGTATTCTAAGAAGCACGCTGTTGATGGATTGTGCTCATATTATCTTGCGGAGACCTGCACTGATGGACGCTCTCGCTTTGCCGATATAACCGGCTCGACTGAGGTCGCCTACGAGAAGCTGGCGGCTCCTTTTGATACGCTTGAGAGGGAGGAGTACGGCCTTGAGTAGCGACCTGTGCGCCTCCTGCCCTCATCCGAACTCTTCCGCGGTGCCAGATGGCAGCGATGGTTGCTCCCGTTGCAGGACCTGTATCCTAAGGGACTGCACGTCGACCATCTCCAAAACATCCAGAGACGGGAGCGTCTCTCTTGTGGATGACGATTTGCCTGTTGTCAATTTTGACTCTGTTAAAGAATGCTACTGCAAGAAGGTCAATAGGTGGATGCAACTCCCGCGCTCCGCCGATGCGCTGTATTGCGATCGGGAAACGTTATATCTAGTCGAATTTAAAAACGGCAGTCTGAAGGAGACGCTGGGGAAGAGGCTCAATCCCAAGGATGACGAAGAGCTTGGTATCAATCTTGGCCAAAGGGACGCCCTCATCGAGAAGTGCAAGGACAGCGTTTTGATCTGCTCGGACCTGTGGGGAAAGAGGACGAGATGGTTTCGCGAGCACTGCGTCTTTGTTTTGGTATACAACGAGGACAAGAACAAGACCGCGTTGAAGCGGGTTGCCAGCTCGATTAGGAAAAAAGCGCGTTTTGGGCTTCCTGACAAATTGAAAGGTTTTTGCGTGAAGGATGTCTTGACGCTAACCGAAAAGGAGTTTTCGACATCGCTCCTTTCAACTTGGCGAGACGCAGAAGAAATCGCGGAGGTCGACGCGTAGGAGACCGAAAAGCATCCGGTGGCTATCTGCTCCCGATATCGATCGTTCGTCTGCAGTCGGTTTTCTTTCCGCTGCGCCCGCCAGTTTGCGATGAGTCGCGCACCGTGTGAAGCTCAACACGGATGAAATACAAATATAATCCCCCCTTGCACTGTGTTGATAAATATTGCTCGTCGAACTCATCTGAACTGGGCTTTCTTGCATAGAACTGCCTGAACCTGAGCGTTTTCGGGTATCGCATTGCCCGATCGAGCACCATCGCGACCTTCTCAAGCTTGTCCTCGGGCGGACTCATAGCCACAGCCCCGCATGTCGTCCCGGTTGGAGCCGGGATGAGCCCTCAGGAAGCACTGCATGAAGTAGCGCATCCGGTTCACGGGCCCCAGCGGGTTCTGGCCGTCGGGAACGCCCTTGAGCAGCTTCGCGTTGTAGTGCTGGCTCTTCAGTGACAGATTGTTGACGGGAGCCGTGTGGCGCCCGGCTCCATGTCGTGGATGAGCGTGGAGCCGGGCGCCACACGGCTCCCGAACGTCGCCAAGGTCTTCGCCCTGCTTGTCTTGCCAAGGCCCTCCCGGATGAAGATTGAATTGTCTGGCTCATCGCAGCCGAGCGCGACACGGCCTCTACCCGAGACCATCATCTCTACACATAGCCCATCATTCGACAAGAACGCGCAGTTTGTCCTGCATAGGCGCATGGTGTCCCCCTCCGCCGCAAGAGGTGAGCAAAAGAGAGGCTCCCCTCGCCACTACCGGACAAAGGGACCTCTCTGGGGAAACACGCTATAAAACCTTCTTGCCGGGCGGTCGAGTACAGCACCGACGGCGTACCCGTGGAGACCTACCCAGAGCCCACGCCATTTCAAGTTTCTTGGTCTTCAACGCCACAATCCGATAATCATCCAGCCGTCGAAATGACCTCGTCACAGGCGGCAAGCATCTCCTCGTCATGAGTGACAACGATTACAATATGGTCTCTCTTAATTTCATGAAGCAATTTGATCAGCGCGCCTCGACTCTTCGCATCAAGTGCTGAGGTCGGTTCATCAAAAAGCATAACGTCCGGCGATTTCAACAGCTGTCTCACATTTGCAATCTTTTGCTTCTCGCCGCCGGACACCCCTCCTTTCCCGCCGTCAAGCATCGCCGTTGCCCCGTTCTCCACAGAAGCAACCATTTCGTCTAGCCCCAATATGACAAGCATCCGATTCAGCTTATCCATCTCGTAATCATCAGAAAGCAGCGTAAGATTATCGAGAATCGTCCCCTCAACGATAGGGGGTTCTTGCTCCGTAATGCTGACTCGACACCGCCGCAATGCATATCGATCGATGCAACGCTGTGACACCCCGTTGTAGCGAACGGCCCCTTCTGTGTCATCTGGATATAGCCCCAATATCACTGACAGCAGCGAGCTCTTCCCCGAACCATTCGGCCCCGAGATTCCATATAGCCGACCCCTGGAAAACGCGAGCCCCTCAATGCTTAACGCGACCCTTTCCGCCCCTGGATAACGTAGCTTGATGTTCTCTAGACGGATTTCCTCAATCGGACCAAGCGCCAATTTGCCATTCGCTTCCACCGGGACATCCCAAATTCTTTTCAGCCGCTCATAGCATACGCGATTAGTCTGGTAATCCCTTCCCCAGCCCAACAAATACTGTACCGCTGAGCTTAAGTTCGAATAATATCCAACAGCAGTCACGAGAAAACCAGGCAACAGTCTCCCGCCCATCACTTCAACCGCGCCCACAGCAAGAAGACATCCTTGAGCGGCGGAAGCGACCAACGCGTTGCCAAAGGTAAATCTAGACCCTACTTCCTGATTTGCTCTCATCGTTGGATAGAGCCCATTAAAAGCTTCGACCAGTACAGCGCGGGACCTATCGAACAAAGCATGTTTGCGGATGAAATCAACTTTCTCCAACTGATCTTGTAGACAGGAAAAAAACCTCGCGCTCTGCTCTTGTACGTCAAAACTTCTCTCAAACAGCCTTGCGCGTGAAACCGCATAAAAAGCGGCACTCGCTGCCGCAAGAACAAGGCAGACCACACTCAACTTGATATTCAGGCTACCGAGAACAAACAGGGCGGACAAAAGGGTGATAACGTTGCTTGAAACCCCCACAACCGAGTTGATTACGAAGATGACAAGGTCATTAGCGTCGTGATTGATTTGCTGGTTATAATACGACGCGTTGAAGCCCTCGAAGAATGCCTGGGGAAGGTGCTTCACGTGCTCAAGCGTATCCGCATTTAAGCCGAACCCCGCATGCGACTGAAGGTTGATGTACAGCATCTCTGAGCAATACACTAGTCCCGCTCGAACCGCTTGGACCGCAACCAAAATAAGGCAACAAACGAGAACGGCGGCAAGATCGGCGCTGGCCGGCATCGCCAATCGGTTTACCACTATGCCGGTAAGAAAGGGACCCGCAAGCGCAAGCAGCCCGACCAAAACTGTTACGACAAGATAGGCGTAGAATCGACCGCCCAGTATATATTTTCTACAGAGATTAAGCATCAGCCTCATTTTGCCCCGCACCCCGTTTTGCCGTATTCATCATCTGGGAGAGCAGCATTTTTTGCTCGGCATCATACCGGAAGGAAACGCAACGTTTCCCCTCACCGTTTAAGGCGTGGTTGGGGCACCCTCCCATGCACATGGGAAAAGCAAAGCACTCTTGGCATTCCGGGTCATCCGGCTCATATGCCATCCAGTTAATCATGTTCTTGCTCAACATTGGCGGCTCGAAAATAGTTCCGACCCTCCGCTCCTTCATTCCAATGTCATCCCAGCACTTATACAAATCTCCGACGGGATCAACCACGTACGAGTTGATTCCAACGGCGCAACATATCCCGAAATTCGTCCCACCAAAAGGTTGAACTTTGAAGCCCCGCGCAATTGCCCTTTTATAAAACTCAGTCTCCTCATACGAGAACTCTTTTACAGTAAAGCAGTGGCTGTCGTTCGCACATACCTGATTGATATCGTCAACAGGGGCTAAATAGAAGTGAACCTTATTCATCAGGCCATTTAGCTCGAGATAATCCAATAGCTCTTGAGCGGCCTCGATGTTGGTCTTGTCGACGTTGCTCCTTATCGAAATATCGATGATGTCGGCACACTCTTTGACGTTCTTGAGAATACGTTCGTATGTAGGGCTTCCGTCGTGAAGAATCCTTCTCGAATCGTGATCCGACTTCGATCCATCTATAGTCACTTGCGCGCTCGTCACACCACATGCCGCGAGCCTCCTTGCAACATCAGGCGTCAGCAGATAGCCATTTGTCACTATCGATGCGGAATATTCACACGTTGGCCCCACGACATCTTTCAGATCCGACGTAATCCGTTCGATCATCTTCATTCCGAGCAGAGGCTCGCCGCCGTACCATCCAACTGAGAGACTTGCGATACCAGGATAGTAATCTTTCACGAACTTGGAGAGCTGTGTCAAAACCTCCTCGCCCATCGTCGTGTACGCCTGTCCCTTTTCATAGCAGTAGGGACAGCAAAAGTTGCAAGCCATCGTTGGCGCAATGGTAAGGGACAGAGCAGTATTCGCAAAGCGCGCGGCGCGACTTTGCAACCTGATCTCCCCAAGCTCGTCCCTCTCCTCATTGACTAGGATGCCTCCCCTTATCAGCTCCGCGACAAGATCATCGGCATCCCGAACGTCCCCTTCTTGAATCCTTTTGAATTTCTGCGCCTATTCCGGATTTAACGACAGGATGCCGCCGGTTCGCGCATTCATGATAAGAAGACTTCCGTTATGTTCATGCACCACATTAAATTGCGACAGTTTCACTTCGCACCATCTCCATTTCCAATCAAATCCATATCGACCCTCAGACGCTGCGCATACGCCAGCGCACTACCTTCTTCGATACAAACTGCACGAAAGCAGCAATAGACATGCGAGCGACACGATGACCGCATGGCCGCATGCAGCCATCAGGACCGTCCCGCCGGCAGCCCCGCACGCCCTCATCCAATAAGCCATGTGAACCGGGGGTAAAACGGTTGGGAAACTCATCGCGATAACAAGGCCCGCGAACGTTGCGACCAGCAAGGCTCCCGACACAAGAGATCTGATCCTGAACACCTCATATGCAACCGCAACCATCAGCGTATAAGCGGCGTCTATAACGATATTCGACAGGAGTGCCGAGGTCACATTACCAACCGTAAGGCTGTCTAGACCGCTTCCGGAGCACACGGCAAAGACCGCAGCGACACCGAGAGTAAACACGATGTAGGGGCACAGCGTATACACTTCGCAAGCCAATGTCTTTGCCGCAAACAGCTGCCAGCTGCGGAAGCCCCGAGCAATCGAAACTCCCCTTGCCGACACGCTCGTCGCATCACCGAATAGCGTCCCCGCCACAACAACAGAGACGATTGGGAAGAACACCGTATGCGCCATGGAGACGACACTTAGCCAGGAAGAGATACCCGTTGGCCCAACCCCTATCGAGAAAAGATAGCCCGGATCGGCGGAAAAGCCAACGAACTGGCCCTCTCCCCCTGCGGAGACCCATGCGCCGGACCCGGCAAACACATAAATCCCCGCGATGCCCAAATACATCAGCGCTATTATCACGGCGAGTTTCATTCTCCTTGCGCGGAACAGTTCCGCCCTGACCGACATCCCAAGATTCATCGAACCGCCGTCCTTACAAATAGCGAGACGAGCGCAACTCCAACCGACACAAGCACAGTGCCGCCCGCATACAGCAAAACCTGAATTACACCAACATTCTGCATACTCAGGGAACACAGGTTCATCAGGTAATACACGGGCGAGAGCATGAGCAGCAAGCTGGGCTGACCGCTTCCGTATGTACTTGGGAACCACACCATCACAAATGTCGAAACCGCTATTGCAACGACGCTGCTCGCCACCACACTCCTCGTGAGCAAATACAGGGCGAAGGTAGCGGCGTACATCGAAATGAGCAGCAGCGCGATCATCAGCGCAATCGATACAAATTGGACAAACCCTGAGCACGAGGCCCCAACGTCCCATTGGGCCATCTTGGTTAAATACAGCGCAGTCGTAGAAAGAAGATACACGGCACCGACCAGAGTGCAGTTCACCAACAGCTTCGTGATCACAATCGCCGCCTGCGACACCCCTCGCGATCTCGATACGGCGTAAGCCACGGATTCAAAGTCTCTCGACGTAGCGTAAACCGCGTAGAGAATCGTCACCGGAATCCAGACCACTGTAGACGCAAAAGACGTCCGGGCAACAGAGCCCAAAACGTCCCCTGCATCCACTAGGTTTCCAATAAAACCTATAGCCCCTCCAAGCGTATACGGGTCATCACCGGCGACCATGATCAGCACCTCAGACGAAGTCGCAGCCGCAACCACATACAGCACAGCCGCAAGCGCAATCATCAGAGCGGTCGCCGGGTGCCTGGCGAGCAACCATACCTCGCTCCGAAAAGCTGAGATGAACTCGCGTTTCATCACAGCTCGCTCTCTCGACCGATGAGCTCCGAATAAAACTCCTCAAGGCTCTTCCTATGAGAATACGCCTCCGCAACCCTCACACCTGCGGTCGAGAGCGCTTCGATTGCAATGCCCCGCCCTTCCTTTTTCTCCTCATAGCGCATAAGGACGCTGCCGTCCGGCAGAAAAGAATGTGAGGTCTCATCTCCGAGAACCGATCTCGTTCGCTCCAGATCGTCCACATGCAACACGAAACCACCGCGGCATGACTTTTCCAGCTGAGGTGCGGTCATCCTTCGAATGAGGCGACCATGACTTATGAAGAGGTAATCAGTTGCCAGCTTGTGCATCTCCTCAAGATTGTGGCTGGATACGAGAATCGTTTTACCTTGATCTTTGTTAAGATGCGTAAGGATTTTTCTTACTTCGACTATCCCCATCGGATCCAGGCCGTTTGTCGGCTCGTCCAGGATCAACAGCTCCGGATCGCCCAGCAACGCTATGGCCAGATCGAGACGCCTCCTCATTCCCATTGAGAAGTTCTTCACTTTCTTCCCGCCGGCCTCCCCCAAACCGACGGTTGATAACACACCGTCGATGGAACGATCGGTGGGAAGCCCCCACTCAATACAGCGAACGACCAAGTTGTCTCGCGCGGTCAGATTAGGATACGAAGCATTGAGGTCGGGCATATAACCCAGCCTTTCCCTGCAGCTCCGTATTTCACGTCTCCCGGTTTGCCCAAACATCGAGATCGTTCCTGACGATGGCTCCGAAAGCCCCGTGATCAATCGAATTAACGTGCTCTTGCCGGCACCATTCTCCCCAATGAGTGCACACAGCTCGCCTTCCATTAAAGAGAACGAGACTGATTTAACCGCTTCAAACCCGCCATATCTCTTGGATATGGCACGCAATTCAACTGGGACTTCCCGCATGGACGACATCCTCCCCGTCAATAAAAAGGGACGACATGGCAATTGTGCGGGGTTATAGGTAACGTCGGTTCGCCCCCCATATTGCAATGCCACATCGCCCCTCAGGCGCTGCTGGCCAAAATATCTTTGAACAGTCTGTGCACGCCGTACGGCGTGCACTATCCGCTAAAAGCGGATAGTGCACTCCTGTGAAGAACACTTGGTGCTGCAGCTGCCGTGCGCGTAAAAGAAGCAATTGTTGCACATGGGCTCAGCCCCGGCTGACGGCTCGGTAATCCATTCCATTTCATTCCCCTCCTTTCGCGGTAGAAAGCCAGTTCATCTCTGCCCCCTAGAAACGGAACGTGCAGGACTGATTGGGGCACCTCTTCGTGCATCCCCCGTGCGCGTAGAAGAAGCAGTTGCCGCACGCGGGTGCAACGCCTTCCTCCGGCTCGTTAATCCAATCCATCTCTCCCTCCTTTCCTTGCATACCGAATTGATAATGTTATTCTAATTCGATATGTATCATATTTCAATATAAGCTTATTTATATATTACACAAGGTAAGCACCCCCCTGCATCCAGCACAGGAAATGACTCTCTCGTTCCCCAGTGACGCGGCGAGAAATACAGGCCACTGCAGGACGTTGAATGAACAGCCCGTGAAAACCGTTGTTTTCACGGGCTGCACCTGCTCAATACTTTT
>ERZ1673747.2249-NODE-2249-length-15498-cov-8.570096_pt1 | contig 15498 bp, 17 predicted proteins | sample MGYA00580220_ERZ1673747 | MGnify/ENA primary metagenome ERZ1673747 (study PRJEB41218, sample SAMN15661769) | gut metagenome | host: Homo sapiens | place: Canada: London | collected 2015-08-20/2019-03-30 | study: EMG produced TPA metagenomics assembly of... | reverse complement strand
CTGCCGCACCTCGCTCGCCGTATCGGCACTTAGAATTATGCGGTATTGCCCTTACTGTGTAATACGATTCTAGCATGCGGCTTATTGCAAAAACAGGAAGAAAAAAGAAAAATAGAGGGCTTTATTCTCTCCTGACAGAGAAAATAGCGGCTGCGCGGCGGCGTCTTATGGCTGCGACAGCTTGGCCTTGTAGGCCTCGGCATCGATCTGGCCGTTGGCGAGCATCCGCTCGGTCCAGAGCTGCAGCGTTTCGACGGTGACCGAGATGCGCTCAAGCTCCTGACGGATGCGGATGAAGTCATCGATTTCATCGCTGGAGATCTGGCCATCGGCGGTGATCTCGATCAGGCGCTCCTTTTTCTTGTCCATTGCGTTCAGGGAGGCCAGCATCTCGAGCACGATGGCGGACAGCTCCCGCACCGAGACCTGCGGCACATACTCCCGGCCGATGGGGCACTGGCGCGAGCAATAGTAGTTGCACAGTGCGGGCCGCTTGTATTTTTCGGCCATGGTCAGCACCTCATCGGGGCGGGGCACGGTGCGTTCGTTCTCAATTTTTTCAATGCGCTCGGGGGCGATGGTCTCCAGCAGCTCGCTGGCCTTTTCCCGGGTGAGGCCCAGTTCCTCGCGGGCAAGCTGGTAGCTGTTCTTGTTTTCTTTGGTGGATGTACGTCCCATGTTTGGCCTCGTTTCCTTATTATAGATAAAAGCGTAGCACATTTTCCGGTTTGCCGCAAGGGATTCGACAGGGAATTGTTGCACTTTGCGCGCGGAATTGCTATAATATATTCTGTAAATTTGTATGCAACGGAGGGCTTCTCCCATGAACTGGATCGATAAACTCGAACGCCGCTATGGCAACCTTGGTATACCGTACCTTATCAACGGGCTGATGATCGGTCAGCTGGCAGCGGGCCTGATCGTGCTGCTGTTCGACTGGAAATTTGCCTCGGTGATCTCGCTCAGCCGCATTTCGGTGCTGCAGGGGCAGATCTGGCGTCTTGTCACATTTTTGTTTCAGCCCATCTGGCTGGGCGGCGTGCTGGGCGTGCTGAACCTTGTGTTCTACTTCTGGATCGGCAACGCGCTGACCCGCGTCTGGGGCGATTTCCGGATGACGCTGTTTATGGCGTTGGGCGTGCTGGGTGCCTGGGTGGGCTGCTTCCTGACCGGCTCGGCCGGGCCGAGCGCCATCTTCCAGAGCATGCTGTTCGCCTACACCTGGCTTTGGCCGGACCAGATGGTGCTGCTGTTTGGCATCATCCCCTTTAAAATGAAGTATCTGGGCTGGTTTGAGCTTGCCTTGTGGGCCGTCAGCTTTGTGATGGGCGATTTTGCGACCAAGATCAGTCTGGTGCTGGGGCTGTCCGGTTTTCTGGCGTTCTACGGCCGCGAGGTCTTTGACTGGTGCCGCGATGCCCTGACAAGCTGGAAGCGCCGCCGCGACTGGGAAAACCGCAACCGCTGATTTTGCATGGATACCAAACTACCGATAGAAAGGGCGAATGTATTATGAAACTGATCACTGCGATTGTCAATAAAGAGGATTCGAGAAATGTCTGCAATGAGCTGCTGAAAAGCAAGTTCTATGTCACCCGTCTGGCCACGACCGGCGGCTTTTTGATGGCGGGCAACATGACGCTGCTGATCTGCACCGAGGATGAGCGTGTCGATGACTGCATCAATGTAATCTCGAAGTGCTGCAAGCAGCGCACCGAGATCGTGCCCGGCACCGCCACGATGGGTCTGGGCATCGAGAGCGCCATGCCGATGGAGGTCACGGTCGGCGGCGCTACCGTGATGGTTACGAACGTCGAGCGTTTCGAGAAGCTGTGATGCTCGAACGCCTGGCCGGCAATGACGCGCTCAAGCGTGAGCTTGGCACGGCGCTGCACAGCGGGCGGCTGCCCCATGCGGTTTTGCTGGTGGGGGAGCCGGGCTGCGGTGCGGGCTTTGCCGCGCGCTGCCTTGCGGCAGATTACCTCTACCCGGCGGGCGGCCCCCATGCCGAGGCCGTGCTGAAGGGGGAGGATACCGAGTGTCTGGCCCTGCGGGGCGAGGGCGCCAGCGGGCAGATCCCCGTCAAAAGGGTCCGCGAGGCCCGCGAGGCGATCCAGCGCTCGGCGCTGTCCACCGATGCGGCGGGCCGTGTGCTGTTCATCTACGGTGCGCAGAACCTGAACGGAACGCAGGGCTCGTCTGCCAATGCGCTGCTCAAGATCATTGAGGAGCCGCCCGAGGGGGTGCTGTTTTTGCTGACGGCACCCAGCGCAGCGGTGGTGCTGCCGACCATTCGCAGCCGGTGTGCGGCCTATACGATCGCGCCGGTGCCGGTGGCGGACTGTGCCGCCCACCTGCGCGCCGAACGGCTGCCTGCCGCTGCGGCCGGGGAGCTGGCCTTTCTGTATGAGGGGCATATCGGCACAGCGCTGAAAAGCTGGAACGACCCGCCGACAAAGGCGGCGCTGGGCATGGCAAAAACACTGTGCGGCTATGCGGCGCAGGGGGATACCTACCGGGCACTGGCGCTGCTGACAAAGTATGAGCGCGACAAGGAGGGCTTTGCCGCGTTGCTGTGGCAGCTGGACCAGCTGTGCAGTGCGGTGCTGCGCCGCCCTGCCTACGGGCAGGAGCAGTGCGGCGGCCTGACGCCCGAGGGTGCCGCTAAGATCCTGCGGGCCGATGCCGGGGCGCGCCGCAGCCTGCAGGGCAACGGCAACCTGCGGTTGAATGTCGCCGTGCTGGCGGGGGAATTGACATAAACATCTGCCGCCGTGTTCCCGGGGCGTCGGGGACGCCGACCCCTACACTTATTTTCTTATATACCAACAATAAAAGGACCGACCCATGAAAGTAGTTTCCGTTAAATTCAAAGAAAATGGCCGGGCATATTATTTTGACCCGGGCGAGTTCAAGATCAAGGAGGGCGACTTTGTGGTCGTCACGACGGCCCGCGGCACCGAATGCGGCGAGGTCGTGCGCGCGGCGCATGAGGTGCCGGGCTTCTCCCGCGAGGTAAAGCCGGTGCTTCGGATCGCAGATGCCGTGGATGTGCGCCGTATGCGCCAGAACCGCGCCGATGTGCAGCAGGCCTACCAGATCTGCGAGCAGCGCATCGCCGCCCACGGCCTGAAGATGAAGCTGGTCGATGCCGAGTACACGCTGGACCGCAGCAAGCTGGTGTTTTATTTCACCGCTGACAACCGGGTCGATTTCCGCGAGCTGGTCAAGGATCTGGCATCGCAGTTCCACACCCGCATCGAGCTGCGCCAGATCGGCGTGCGCGATGAGAGCAAGATGCTTGGCGGTCTGGGCCTGTGCGGCCAGCCGTTCTGCTGCAGCCGGTTCCTGAAGAACTTCCAGCCGGTGTCCATCAAGATGGCCAAGGAACAGGGCCTGAGCCTGAACCCCGCTAAGATCAGCGGCTCCTGCGGGCGGCTGATGTGCTGCCTTGCCTATGAGCAGAAAAGCTATGAGTACCTCAATTCCATCACCCCACAGGTAGGCAGCATCGTCCGCACGCCGGACGGCGAGGGAACCGTGATCGAAACAAATGTGGTCGCCGGTACGCTGAAGGTGCGCTCCAATGTCGAGATCCTGGCACCGCGCATTTACAAGCGGGAGGAATGTGTCTATATCCGCGGCGGCAAGCGCGCGCCGCAGCCCGCTGACCCGGAGGATTGACGGCCTGCGGCTGTGGGAGTTGCTTGTGTCTTACCGCTGAAAAAAATCAAGATATGGCACTTGCCAAAATCGAACGGATATGATACACTATGTATAACGCAGTAGGCAGAGCAAACCGACTGTGTGCCGATCCGGGGAGCAGCCGTGCAGGGCCGGATAGGTACAAAATATACAATTAGCACGGAGATAAGGAGTACATGATGGCTCATTCCGTTAACGAGTCCTGCGTTGCTTGCGGTGCATGTGTTGACACCTGCCCTGTTGGCGCAATCACTCTGGAGGACAAGGCTGTTGTCAATGCAGACACCTGCATCGATTGCGGCGCTTGCGAGGGCGTCTGCCCCACCGGTGCTATTCAGGCTGAGTAAGCTACATTAGCACAAATTCAGCGCGTTCTCTCCGGCAAAGAGAGAACGCGCTTTTTTGTTTTGAGAACAGGCGTTTTTTATTGTAGCAGTGCCGTAGGGGCCGGGCATGCCCGGCCCGGCGGTGTACGGCAGACGGGCGCTTGCGGGAAGGTTGCGGGCGGGCATGCCCGGCCCCTACAGGTGCGTTACAGGTGCGCGGTTATCAGCTTCGCCTTCAGCAGATCCGCGGGCGGCTGGCCGGGGGCGCTGGCGGCTGTGCCGGAGGTCACGCCGAAGGTGGCGCAGCTGCCGAAGGCCCCGCCGCAAAAGCGGGTGACGGCACCCAGCGGGCCCATGCTCATCGTGATAAGCGGTGTGCCGGGGCGTGCGGCCATGGCGCAGGCGGTGGCCTCCAGCAGGCGGGCGGCATCGGCGGCGGTGTGGGGCATGACGGCAAGCTTGGCAATGTCGGCCCCGGCGTCCGCCATGCCGGTCAGGGCGGCGGTCATCGCCTCGGTGGCGGGGGTGCCGTCAAAGTGATGCTCGCTGAAAAGCGCGGCGGCACCGGCGGCGCGGGCAGCGCTGCGCAGGGCATCGCGGTGGGGGCCGCAGGCGCGCCACTCAATGTCCAGCACATCCACGCCGCCGCAGGCCAGCAGAGCGCGGCAGCAGGCTGCATAGGCATCGGGCGTCAGGGCCAGCTCACCGCCCTCGGCCCGGGTGCGGATCGTGACGATAAGCGGCTTATCGGTAAGGCTGCGCACCAGCGCCAGCGCGGCGGTGTGGTCGGCGGCGGGCAGCGGGTCAAGGCGCAGCTCCACCAGCTCGGCGGCGGGGTCGGCCTGCGCGGCGGCGGCCAGAGGACGCAGGGCGTCAAGGCTGCGGGCGAACAGCGGCACGATGATGCGCGGCGCAGCGGCGGTGAGGGTAAGACCGCGAAGGGTCAGCATAAAGATCATCCTCTCGGGGCGTTTTCTCCATTTTAGCACAATTTGGCCGAAGTGTAAAACAGTCCCGCATTTTCGCTTGAAACCCGTTTGTCAATACGGTAAAATGCTGAATATGAGGTGAATTTTATGAGCAAAATCACGATACCGGAAAATTCGATCCTGCTGCTGGAGGGCGGCTCGCTGCGTGGGCTGTACACGGCCGGTGTGCTGGATACATTTATGGAGAACGGGCTGTATTTCCCGGCGGTGGCGGGTGTGTCGGCAGGGGCGCTCAACGCGCTGAACTATGTCTCGCACCAGCCGGGGCGGGCGGCCAGCATCAACCTGCGCTACCGTCATGACCCGCGCTACTTCGGGCCTAAGGCGGCGCTGCGGGGCGGCAGCCTGTTCGGCCTGAAATTCATGCTGTACGATGTTAAAAAAGAGGTTCCCTACGATGAGGACACCTACCGGCACGGCGGTATGCGGATGATCGCCGTGGCAACGAATGTCGAGACCGGCAAGCCTGCCTACTTTGAGAAGGGCAAGACGGATTTTGATTTCAACGAGGCGGTGCGCGCATCGGCCAGCCTGCCGCTGGCGTCCACGCCGGTCATGCTGGATGGCCAGCCCTATCTGGACGGCGGCTGCTCCTGCCCCATTGCGCTGAACTGGGCGCTCAAGCAGGGGTTTGACAAGATCGTTGTCGTGACCACGCGGCAGAAGGGCTTCCGCAAGAGTCAGCCCGGCCAGCGGATGGTAGACCTCTACGATGATTTTTACGGCGATAAGCCGCTGTTTCTGGCCACAATGCTGACTCAGGAGCTGCGCTACAACGCCCTGATGGATGAGCTGGACGAGCTGGAGCAGAACGGCCGCATCTACTGCCTGCGCCCGCAGGAGCCGATCACGATCAGCCGGTTTGAGGGCAATGTCGATACATTGACCGAGTTGTACGCCCGCGGCCACCGCGAGGGGCGGCAGGCGCTGGCGGGCCTGCAGGCGTATCTTGCAGGGCCTGCCCTGCAGGGGTGACCAACGGCGGCGCCTGCCGGAATACCCACGGAAACGAAAGCTGAAACGCCGTGGACCGGGGTGTTGCGTGAACGCCAAAACTGCGGTACAATAGCCTTGAACAGACAAAACAAAACCGTGAAAGGATGACCCCCCGATGGTTAAAGGCGTTATTTTTGATATGGACGGGCTGATGTTTGACACCGAGCGGCTGTGGGATACCCTGTGGGAGCCGGCCTGCCGGGAGCTGGGGCTGCCCCTGCCGCCGGATATGCAAAAGTTTACGGCCGGCGGGCGCGGGCTGGCGGGGGAAAACCTCTGCCGCCATGTGGCGTCCTACATACCCGGCGACCCGAAGAAGCTGCTGGCCAAGATCTGGCAGCTGGCCGATACCCGCTTTGCCGAGGGCGTACCCTGCAAAAAGGGGCTTAAGGAGCTGCTGACGGCGCTGGAGGATCTCGGTATGCCGCGCATCGTGGCAAGCTCCAGCCCGCGCAATATGATCGAGATGAACCTGCAGACCACCGGCACGGCGCGGTATTTCCATGATGTCGTCTCCGGCACCGAGGTCGCGCACAGCAAGCCCGCACCCGACACCTTTCTGCTGGCGGCACAAAAGCTACGGCTTGCCCCTAAGGACTGCCTTGTGCTGGAGGACAGCTTCAACGGCATCCGCGCCGGCCGCGCCGCCGGCTGCGTGACCGTGATGGTGCCGGACCTCATGCAGCCGACCGAGGAAATCACGCGGCTGTACGACCGGAAATGTGACGATCTGCTGCAGGTGCGGGATCTGCTGATCGAAGGAAAGCTGTGACCGCCAATTTCCCTCTTGCGTTTTGACGGATATTGCGCTATACTAAGCGTTGGCGGCCCGCCCGGGCCGTACATTTGCGCTGTACTCCCGAATTGTAGGAGACGGCAGCAGGAGGAAAATTGAATATGAAAAACCGTACCAACATCCGTTGGCTGACCCAGCTTGCACTGCTGGTCGCCATTCTGCTTGTGCTGAACTACACCCCGCTGGGCTACCTGCAGATCGGCCCGCTGTCGGCCTCACTGCTGACGGTGCCGGTGGCGATCGGCGCCATGACGATGGGCCCCACGGCGGGCGCGATCCTCGGCGGCGTTTTCGGCGCAACGAGCTTTATTCAGGCGTTGGAGGGCAAGTCCGCAATGGGCAGCGCCCTGTTTCAGGTCAGCCCGTTCGGCACCTTTGTGGTCTGCTTTGTGGCCCGCGTGCTGATGGGCCTGTGTGCCGGCCTGATTTTTAAGGCACTGTGCAAGGCACTGCCCAAAAAGGAAAAGCTCTGCTGCTTTCTGGGCGGTCTGGCAGCCCCCGTGCTGAACACCGCGTTCTTTATGGGTTTTCTGGTACTGATCTTCTATAACTGTGAGTATGTGCAGAATCTGGCCGGTACGCTGGGCGCTACGAATGCGTTCATGTTTATCGTGCTGCTGGTCGGCGTGCAGGCAATTTTTGAGTGGGTCATCTGCTGCCTCGTGGCCGGTGCGGTTTCCCTGCCGGTGCGGAAATATTTGAAGATGAATTAAAATAAAAATCCGATGGGATGTGTTGTCCCATCGGATTTTTTGTGAGTGAAAAGCCTTCCCCTCAGGGGGAAGGTGGCCCGAAGGGCCGGATGAGGGGCGGGTGTGCCAGAACCGAGCCGTAAAAGCGCAGCGAGGCAAGGCTGCCCCTCATCAGTCTGCTTCGCAGACAGCTTCCCCCTCGGGGGAAGCCTTTAGGCGTCACACCGCACCGTAGATTCCCCTGACGCTGACTTCACCGGTGAAAACGCGGGTGTCGCCGCGCTCATCATGGACGATCAGGCGGCCGTCGGTATCGACATCGGTCGCAACACCGGCACCGCCGTCATAGGTCACGCGGCGGCCCAGATTGACGCAGAGGGCCTTGTAACGCTCCCGATAGGGGGCAAAGCCCTCTGCCTCATAGGTGTAGAGCGCACGGTCAAAGCCGAAATCCGTCAGATACTGCGCCAGCCACTCGGGGTCGGCGGCGGTATCGACCGGCACACCCTGCAGGGCAAGGCTGGTGCCGTGGGGCAGGCCGGCGGCATCGAAATAGGACTGCGGTTGGGCAAGGTTGATGCCGATGCCCACCACGATGCTGTGGCCGTCCGGCGCGCCCTCGCAGAGGATGCCGACGATCTTTTTGCCGTTCAGCAGCAGGTCGTTGGGCCATTTGATCTGACATTCCACGCCGTAGCGGGCACGCAGTGCATCGCAGACGGCAAGGCTGGCAAAGAGCGGCAGGGTAGCGGGCTGCACAAGGTCCACCCGGATGACTGCCGTGTAATAAAGCCCCAGACCCGGGGCATCGGTCCAGCTGCGGCCCAGACGGCCGCGCCCGGCGGTCTGGTGGGTCGAGTAGACCGCGCCGACCGGGCCGAATTTGTCAAGGTTTTGCTTGGCCCAGAGGTTGGTGCTGTCTACCTCCGGCAGATAGATAACGCTTTCATTCATAGTGAGGGCACCCTCTTCCAGCTGAATTCACAATGGCCGTCCTTAATGGTGATGACGCCGTAGCTGCCGCCGTCCCGCAGGCTGCCGGGGTTAAAGACGGTGGCCGCCGTGCCGACGCCGCGCACCAGCTCCCGGCGGTGGGTGTGGCCGAAAAGCGCAACATCGGCCCCGCGCTCACCGGCGGATTCAGCCAGACGCTCGCTGCCCATCTTGACGCCGTAGTGGTGGCCGTGGGTGTAGAAGAAAAGCACCCCGCCGAAGGGGGCCAGCCCCTCAGACGGCTCGCTGTAGTTGACATCGCAGTTGCCGGCCACCCGGTAGATGGGGTAGGGGATCGGCGGTTTGCACATCTCAAGGGCGGCGTTCAGGTCATACAGACCATCGCCCAGATAGAACATGGCATCGGCGGTTTCGTTCGCCAGCACCCAGCGCAGGTCCCGCAGGCGGCCGTGGACGTCGGAGACGACGAGGATTTTACACATAGAAATACTCCTAAAAAGATACAAGATAATAGATAAAAGATAATAAAATTGGTGGATCGCACCGCTTGCGCGGCGCTTAAAATTTGTTTTTGCCCCGCGGGGCAAAAACTCCACACTTTTTATTATCTATTATCTTTTATCTATTCTCTAAAAAATCACCCATTGATGAGTTGGCGGTACACCTCACCTTTACTAAACGGTGTCCCGGCGGCAGCCTGCTTGGCGGCGGCAGCGGGGGGCAGGCCGCCTGCCTGCAGGGCGCGGGCGGCGGCTACGGCCTGCTCCAGCGTGGGGGCGGCGGCATCGGCCACGGCAGCGGGGTCGGCACCGGCCAGCACCAGCACATACTCACCGCGGGGGTCGTTTTCCTTATAGTAGGCAACGGCCTCGCCCAGCGTGGTCTTTTTGATCTCCTCGTGCAGCTTGGTCAGCTCACGGCAGAGGGATACCGGGCGGTCCGCGCCGAACGCGGCGGCAAGATCATCAAGGGTGCCGCGCAGCTTGTGCGGTGCCTCGTAGAAGATCATCGTGCGGGTTTCGTTCTGCAGAAAGGCCAGCCGCTCCCGCCGGTCGCGCTTGGGGACAGGCAAAAAGCCCTCAAACACAAAGCGGGCGGTGGGCTGACCGCTGGCAGCCAGCGCCGTGATGCAGGCGGATGCGGCCGGGATGGGCACGACCCGGATGCCGCGCGCATGGGCCTCGCGGACGATCTGCTCGCCGGGGTCGCTGATGCAGGGCATACCGGCATCGCTGCAGAGCGCGCAGTTTTCCCCGGCCTCAATGCGGTTTAAGATGGCCTCGCCGTGGTGGAGGGCATGCTCGTAGTAGCTGACCATCGGCTTTTTGAGGCCGAGATGGTTCAGCAGACGCAGGGTCACGCGGGTGTCCTCGGCGGCGATGAAGTCCGCCATGCCGAAGGTGGCAGCCACGCGGGGCGGCATATCATCGAGATTGCCGATCGGCGTGGCGACAAGATACAAAGTGCCGGGCAAAACGGCACCCCCTAACTTTTGATATAATATACTATTATACCCGCAACCGCAATGACACGCAAGAGCCTGAAACAGAGTTTAGAGTTGAGAGTTTAGAGTTTGGAGGTGGTATGTGCGCATTGGGCGCACAATAAAAAATGCGGCGCCGAAGCGCCGCAACTTATCTCAACTCTAAACTCTCGAATCTCACTCTCCGCTGCGCACAGCAAAGTCGTACTCGCGGTCCTTGGCGGGCAGGTCGGTGACTTCAACGCCCTCGATGCGGGCCCAGCGGTTCGCGCGCTCGATCGTGGGGACAAGCTCGTCCAGCGCGGCGCGGGTGCCCTGAGCCTCCAGCGTGACGCTGCCGTCCCAGTTGTTGGCGACCCAGCCGGTCAGGCCCAGATGCTGGGCGGCGGCGCGGGCGTAATAGCGGAAGCCCACCCCCTGCACCTCGCCGGTAAAGCGCCAGCGGCGGCGGATGACGCTCATGCGTCGATGCCCGTGACGGTGTAGTCCTTGGCCTCCACGGCGGCCTTCAGGTCGGCATCGGCTACATCGCGGCTCAGGGTGACAACGGCCGTGCCGGCCTCGTGGCTGACCGCGGCGCCGGTCACGCCGTCCAGTGCCTCCAGTGCCTTTTTCACAGTGGCCTCGCAGTGGCCGCACATCATGCCTTCAATATGAATGGTCTTGTTCATAATAACTTCCTCCGTTGTATCGTTTGTTTCGGCGGGCTGCACAGGGCAGCTGCCGGTGGGGCAGGCAGCAGGTGCGCGCGGCGGGGCTTTGCGCTTCGGCGGGGCATCGTGGGCGGCGCTGCGCGGGTCAAAGGTGTTGAGGCGCAGTGCATTCGTGACCACGCAGACGCTCGACAGGCTCATCGCGGCCGAGGCAATCATCGGGTTGAGGGTGATGCCGAGGCCGGTGAAAACACCCGCCGCCAGCGGAATGCAGACAGCGTTGTAGAAGAACGCCCAAAACAGGTTCTGGTGGATGTTGCGCACGACCGCGCGGGACAGCCGCACGGCGGCGGGGACATCGGCCAGATCGCTGCGCACCAGCACGACATCGGCGGCATCAAGCGCCACATCGGCACCGGCACCGATTGCAATACCGGTCTCGGCGCGGGTCAGGGCGGGGGCATCGTTGATGCCGTCACCGACCATGGCCACGCGGCCCTGCTTCTGCAGGCGGCGGACCTCCGCCTCCTTACCGGCGGGCAGGACCCCGGCGATGACATGGTCGGCGTCCAGACCGACCATCGCGCCGATGTGGCGCGCGGTGGCCGTGTTGTCACCGGTCAGCAGCACGACCTGCAGGCCGAGCGCCCGCATCTGGTCGATGGCGGGCTTGGAGGTGGGCTTGACGACATCGGCCACGCCGATGACACCGGCCGGCCGCCCCGCCAGCGAGAAGTACAGCGGGGTAATGCCGTCGCGGCTCATCTCGGCACCGGCCTGTATAAGGTCATCGGGCAGGGTGCAATGCGTGCCGATGAAATCGGCGTTGCCGCCCGCGATGACCTTGCCTGCGACCTTGCCCTGCAGCCCCTTGCCGGGGATGGCAGTAAAGTCCGACACCGTGGCGTAGGAGAGCTTGTCGGTATCGGCGCGCTGCAGGATCGCGCGTGCCAGCGGGTGCTCGCTGCGCAGCTCCAGCCCGGCGGCCATGCTGAGCAGGAATTTTTCCGGCACATTGCGGGTGCCGATGATCCGGACAACGCTCGGCTCGCCGGTGGTGACGGTGCCGGTCTTGTCCAGCAGGACGGTGTCAGTGTAGCCGGTGGTCTCAAGGCTGGCGGCTGTTTTAAACAGGATGCCGTTTTTGGCACCCACACCGCTGCCGACCATGATGGCTACCGGCGTGGCCAGCCCCAGTGCGCAGGGGCAGCTGATGACCAGCACGCTGATGCCGCGCGCCAGCGCAAAGGTGAAGGTCTGGCCGAGCAGCAGCCAGATCAAAAAGGTGGCCGCTGCAATGCAGATGACGGTGGGTACAAAGATGCCGGAAACCTTGTCAGCCGTCTTGGCCAGCGGGGCCTTGGTGGCGGCGGCGTCCCGCACAAGGCGGATGACCTGCGACAGGGTGGTGTCCTGGCCGACACGCTCGGCCCGGCAGGTCAGTGCGCCGTTCTGGTTGATGGTGGCGGCGCTGACCGGGGAGCCGGGGAACTTGTCCACCGGCATACTCTCGCCGGTGAGGGCCGCCTCATTGACCGAGGAAAGCCCCTCGGTGACGGTGCCGTCCACAGGGATGCTCTCGCCGGGGCGGACTAAGAACAAATCGCCGACATTGACCTCGCTGACGGGGATTGTGACCTGCTCCCCATCGCGCAGCACGCAGGCGGTCTGGGGGGCCAGCTTCATCAGGCTTTTCAGCGCATCGGTCGTTTTGCCCTTGCTGTAGGCCTCCAGCGTTTTGCCGACTGTGATCAGCGTTAAGATCATCGCCGCCGACTCAAAGTAGAGGTCGTGGCGGTACTGCATGACGAGGTCGTCATTGCCGGAGGAAAGGCCGAGGCAGATCATGACAATGGCAAACAGGCCGTAGGCGAGCGAAGCGCCTGCGCCGAGGGCCACCAGCGTATCCATGCCGGGGGCGCGGGTTTTGACGCCCTTCCAGCCAGAAATGAAGAAAGCGCGGTTGATCCAGCAGACCGGCAGTGTCAGCGCAAGCTGTGTCCCGGCGTACAGGATGGCATGCCAGCCGCCGCCGTGGAATACACTGCCGAGCGGCAGGCCGATCATGTGGCCCATCGAGACATACATGAGCGGCACAAGGAAGCAGAGGCTCGCAATCAGACGCTTTTTCAGCCGGGGGGTCTCGGTGTCCTCCAGCTCAGCGCTTTCGCTCTCGGCGGTGGCGGGGGATGCGCCGTACCCGGCGGCATCCACAGCGCGGAGGATGCGTTTGGCGGTGGCGTCAGGGTCGGCATCGGGGGTGTAATCGACCTGCATCGAGTTGGTCAGCAGGCTTACCGTGACCGATGCCACACCCGGCACCGCCGCAACGGCTTTTTCTACATGGCCGGCGCAGGCCGCACAGCTCATGCCGGTGATATCGTAGCGTTGCATGGGGATAGGACTCCTTTTCTATACAGACTTCCCCTGCGGGGGAAGGTGGCGCAAAGCGCCAGATGAGGGGGAAGTATAGGGTTGTCTGCCGTTTGCGGGCAGCGGTGGCAGGGCCGGCCCTCATCAGTCTGCTTCGCAGACAGCTTCCCCCGCGGGGGAAGCCATGGGGTTGCTTCCATTAAAACAGCCCTTCCGGTAAAACGATGTCGTTTTTCGGCACTCTGGCCCAGTCGAAGGTGCGGGCCAACTCCTGCGGGGTCGCGGGGGTCGGGCGGTTCTGCAGGCCGCAGGCAAAGGCCAGCCTGCCGATGATCTCCTCGGGCGAATAGCGGGTGCGCAGGTGTTCAAGGCTCTGGTCGCCGTCCCGCTTGGAGAGGCGGCGGCCGTCACTGGCCAGCAGCAGCGGCAGATGGTAAAACTGCGGGGCGCGCAGGCCCAGCTCGCGGTAAAGCCAGAGCTGGCGCGCCGTGCTGGACAAAAGATCGCTGCCGCGCACGACCTCGTTGACCCCCATCAGGGCATCGTCCACAACGACCGCCAACTGGTAGGCAAACACGCCGTCCGCCCGGCGCAGGTAAAAATCCCCGCAGTCCCGGGCCAGATTCTCGGCGCAGGGGCCCATGTGGCCGTCCTCAAAGGCGATGACTTCATCAGGCACCCGCACCCGCCAGGCGGGGGCGCGGGTCTTGGCGCGCTCGGCAATCTCAGCAGGCGTCAGGCTGCGGCAGGTCCCGGCGTAGACGACCTGACCGTCGCTGCGGTGGGGCGCACTGGCGGCGTGAAGCTGGCTGCGGCTGCAAAAGCAGGGGTAGACCAGCCCGCGGCGGGCAAGCTCCTCAAAATACTGCGCATAGACGGCACTGCGTTCGCTCTGGTAGACCGGCGGCTCGGGGCCATCGGCGGCAAGGCCCAGCCACGCCAGATCATCTATGATGGCGTCCGCGTAGCGGCGCGGGCAGCGCTGGGCGTCCAGATCCTCTATGCGCAGCAAAACCTGCCCGCCCTTGCTTTTGGCGCTCAGCCAGGCGAGCAGGCAGCACATCAGGTTGCCCAGGTGCATCCGCCCGCTGGGGCTGGGTGCATAGCGTCCGGTCGTCATTCCAGCGTGTAGGTGCCGTCGCCGAGGGCACGCAGGTGGACGCGGTAGAAGGCGGCCACGGCCTTGGTCATCGCCTCGGCATCCGCCACGGAGGCCGTCTCAACGGCGCTGTGCATGGCCAGCTGCGCACAGCCGATGTCCGCCATCGGGATGGGTAAGGTGTGGCTCTGCAGATTGCCCAGCGTTGAGCCGCCCGGCTCATCGGCGCGGTTGGTAAAGACCTGCACCGGCACGCCGGCCTTCTCACACACGGCGCGGAAAACCGCACCGCTCACGGCGTTGGTCGTGTACTTCTGGCTGGCGTTGTACTTCAGCACGACACCGCCGCCCATCCGCACGGGGGCGCAGGGGTCAGCCTTCTGCGGGAAGTTCGGGTGGGTGGCGTGGGCGTTGTCGGCGCTGAGCATAAAGCTGTTCGCCATAGCGCGCGCGGCGGCCTGCCCGCTGTGGGGCACGGCGTCGAGGATGCGGTCCAGCACATCCCGCAGGAAGCTGCTCTCGGCGCCCATCCGGCTCGAGGAGCCGACCTCCTCGTTGTCAAACATGGCCCAGACCGGGGCGCAGGCGCTGTCGGCCTCGCCGGAGGCATCCAAAAACGCGAGCAGCGTTGTGGCGGCGCACTCCAGATCGTCGATGCGCGGGGCCATGAAATATTCGTTGTCGGGGCCGATCTGCACGGGGGCCTGCCGGGTGACAAGCTGCAGATCCCAGTCGAGGATATCCTCCGCCGTGATGCCAAGCTCCTCGCAGACAAGGTCGGTCAGCGTGCGGCTGCCTGCGGGACCCCACAGCGGCTGCATGTCGATCTGGGGATTGAACACCTTGCCCTTGTTCACATCCCGCTGGAAGTGGATGGCCAGTGACGGAATGACGAGCAGGTCGCGGTCGATGTAGACAAGGCGGCTCTGCACGCCGTCCTGCGTTTTGACCAGCACGCGGCCGCCCACGGTCAGCGGGCGGTCCAGCCAGCTGGCCATGATCATGCCGCCGTAGCCCTCCACGCTCAGGCGGCGGCAGCCCTCATTCTCGGGCATGTCGGCCTTGATCTTCCAGCAGGGGGAGTCGCTGTGGCTGGCAGCGATGCGCCAGCCGCCGATAGCGTGCTGCGGCACCCGCCATGCAATGACAGCCGAGCCGTTGCGGGTGATGTAATAGCCCTTGCCGGGCTCAAGGTTCCAGTAGTCGGCCTCCTCCAGACGGGTGAAGCCGGCGGCCGCAAGCCAGCTTTCAGCGGTGGCGGCGGCGTGGAACGGGGTGACGGATTCCTGCAAAAATTCTACGAGTTCATCGTACATGGGTTGTTTTCTCCTCTTACACATTTCCCTGCGCGAAGGGCGGGGCAATCGTTCGATGTATGCTACGGCAATACCGCATAATTCTAAGTGCCGATACGGCGAGCGAGGTGCGGCAG
>ERZ1673747.2241-NODE-2241-length-15550-cov-5.688674_pt1 | contig 15550 bp, 10 predicted proteins | sample MGYA00580220_ERZ1673747 | MGnify/ENA primary metagenome ERZ1673747 (study PRJEB41218, sample SAMN15661769) | gut metagenome | host: Homo sapiens | place: Canada: London | collected 2015-08-20/2019-03-30 | study: EMG produced TPA metagenomics assembly of... | reverse complement strand
CTCCCCTCGGTAGGGGAGCTGTCGAGCGAAGCGAGACTGAGAGGTTGTTCTTCGGGGGAAACAGAAAGGGAGGATTTAGAGCATGACAGCAGGCGAAGCGATAAAGATGGCCGACGAGCTGAGGCCGAACAACAGCTTTTCAGACGAGATGAAGCAGCTGTGGCTGCGGCAGGCCGACAGCGGCTTACGCCGGAGCGTGGTGGAGCGCAGCGACACCGACGGCGACTTTGAGGGCCGCGGCGCGGATATTTTGTGGGAGGAGGGGTTGGAATACGACACGCCGCTGCTGGCAGACGGCGCGGCGGAAGCGCTCTACCCCCACTGGCTGGCGGCGCAGATGGACCTCGCCCTCGGCGAGACAGCCCGGGCGGCGAACGAATTGCAGCTCTACACGAGCTATGTGCAGGAGTTTGCGGCGTGGGTGAGGCGGAATTATATGCCGGTAGGCGGCGGGAAACTTTTAACGTGAGATATGTTCTCTTTTGCGTGCCAAAAGAGAACCAGAAAAGCACCCGCTACTTCCGAAGCGCGGGAGGCACGGGAAAGGGGCTGCTCGCCCCTTTCAGACCCCAAAGGAGAAGTCGAAACGGAAAAAAGCTAGCCGCTGCGCTAAACGCTTTTTTCTCGTTTCTCCGATTGGAATAAGAACGAGAACCCGGAAGGAGGATGAAATGATAAGCACAAGTCTGAATCAAATCAACAGCCAGCGGCAGCTGCTGCGGGTATTTGGCGGGCTGAACGAGGGGTATGCGTGCAGCGAGGCAGAGCTGAGCAAGGAGAAGAACTTTTCTTCGCGGGGATACCCGGCCCTCGAGACCCGTAAGCCCCGGCGGAAAGTGCGGGATGCAGCCGGAATGAACGGGATGTACCACCTGAACGGCCTTGTGACCGTGGAAGGCACGACTCTGCGGTATGCCCCGGATGACGGCGGCGACACCGTGGAGCTGAAGGACGCCCTGACGGACGGCGAGAAGAAGATGGTGGGCATGGGGACCAAAGTGCTCATCTGGCCGGATAAGATGTCCTTTGATACCGCAGCGGGGACGCTGAGCGCGCTGGGATCCGGCTGGCAGCAGGGAGGTAAAAGCCTGACTGTGACCCCCTGCGACGCTGCGGGCGTGGTGTACACGCCGAACAAATTCGGCGCGACCGAGCCGGAAAACCCCGAGAACGGCGACGTCTGGCTCAAGCAGGCCGAAGATGCCCCGTGGAGCTACCGCGACGCCCTGAAGCTCTACAGCACGGCGGGCGGGTGGCAGAACATCCTGCTGAACTACTGCCGCGTGACCTGCGAGGGGCTGGGCAAAGCGTTCAAGGCTGGGGACACTGTGACCCTGACGGGCATCCCCGGCGTGGTGAAGAACGCCTATTCCGCCGATTTCGGCGGGGACGTGGTGGTGGACGACGTGGCCGGGGACTCGGTGATCCTCTCCATCGCGCCGGACATTGAGAGCGTTTTGTACTACGGCACCTGTGTGGTGACGGGGCAGAGCGTGGTGTGGACGGCCATGGACGGCAAGACCACCCAGACCTTCGACGGGCCTTTCCCGGACGTGACGGCCCAGCGGCGGGTGCCGGATCTGGACTGGCTGACAGAGCACAACAACCGTGTCTGGGGCTGCTCGAGCACCGAGAACGTCATCTATGCCTGCAAGCTGGGTGACGCCACCAACTGGTTCTCCTATCGCGGCACGGCAGCGGACAGCTATGCCGTGACCGTGGGCAGCGACGGAGCCTTTACCGGCGCGGCTACCTGCATGGGATACGTGCTTTTCTTCAAGGAGAACGGCTTACACAAGCTCTACGGCACCAAGCCCAGCGACTACCAGATGAGCAGCATCCAGTGCTCGGGCGTGGCCAAGGGCGCCCACCAGAGCCTCTGCGTCATCAACGAGACACTGTACTACCTCTCGATGGACGGCGTCATGGCGTGGGACGGCAGCCTGCCCACCAAGGTGTCGGCCTCGCTGGACGAGACGGCCATGAGCCGGGTGACAAGAGCGGCCGCCGGCGGGCTGGTGGGACGGTACTACCTGCACACCGAAAGCCCCGGCGGGCAGCGGCTGCTGGTCTACGACACAGAAAAGGGACTCTGGCACGAGGAGGACGCCACCGGCTGGGCCATGTGCAGCACCGGGCGGCAGCTCTACCTCTGGGACAAAGAGGCCATCTGGGCCGCAGACGGGAGCCGGGAAGCCGGCGGCGAAGAGGACACGGTGGAATACGAGGCCGTGACCGGAGACATCGGACTCGGAGATCCGGACGACAAGTACTGCAGCCGGGTGACGGTGCGGCTGGACGCGATGGAGCGGACCGTAGTGACGCTGTGGGCCAGCTTCGACGGCGGCGAGTGGGAAGAAAAGGGCCGGGTGGACACCCGGGACAGGCGGGTGCAGGTGAACCTGCCCTTTGTCCCGACCCGGCACGACACCATGCGGCTGCGCCTGACCGGAAAAGGGCAGATCGCAGTGAGGAGCATCGCCATGACGCTGAGCAGCAGCGAGGGCGGAAGAATGAACGGAGGTGTGCCGAGACGTGGCTAGCATTGTGGGACTTTCGAAGATCTCCATGCCGAGGCTGGATGGGCTGGATACGGCCAGCGCCCGGGAGCTGAGAAATTATCTGTACCAGATGCAGGAGCAGCTGGAATACATTTTGAGCAACATTGACACGGAGAACCTTGCGGGGGATCTGCAGGAGAAGCTGAAATAACACATTGACAGGAGGACAGAGAACATGAGCAGAGTGAGCGATGCGAGAGTGCAGCTGGATGCTTGGGAGGCGAAGAAGCCGGGCGACTACACCAGCAAATACAAGGACAAGATCGACGGCGTGATGGGCAAGCTGGACGGGATGAAGGATTTTAGCTACGACCCCACCCGGGATGCGGCCTACGAGCAGTATAAGAACAGCTACACCCGGCAGGCGAAGCTGGCCAACGAGAACGCCCAGGCCAACGCAAGCGCCATCTCGGGCGGGTACGGCTCCAGCTACGGCACCCAGGCGGGCCAGAGCGCCTACAAGAATGCCATGGCGGGCCTGAGCAGCGCCACCAACAGCCTGTACAGCCAGGCGCTGAACCAGTACACCCAGAAAAAGAGCGACCTGCAAAACCAGTTGAGCGGCTACCAGCAGGCCGAGGCGCAGGACTACGAGAAGTACCAGACCAACTACCAGAACTGGGAGAACCAGCGCAACTACTATCAGAGCGCGTACAATCAGGCGGCCAGCGAAAGCCAGGCAAAGAAGAGCCGGGGGAGCGGACTTCTGAACACGATCCTGAGCGTAGGTGCAAGCATACTGATGGGCTTATTGTAAAACCTCTCAGGCGCCATGCGGCGCCAGCTCCCCTAACAAGGGGAGCCTAAGAGGAAATGCCATTAAAAAGCGCCCGGCCCGGAAGAGGCTGAGCGGCGGAAGAAAACCTCTCACCGTTTCTGTCCGCCTGCGGCGGAGCAAAAACGGAGCTCCCCTATCGAGGGGAGCCTTTCTTAAAGGAAGTCTTATGCAAGATGGAGCTTTTCCTTCAAGGCGTCCTGAAGAACGCCGGAGAAGTTGATGTGTGCGGCCTCGGCTGCATCATTGAGCCAAGCGGGGACGGAGAGGGTCTTTTTAACAGGGCGGAACTGCTTTTGGTAAGCAGCCATATCAAAGGGGACCATGACCACAAAGTCTCCGGCCTCCACCGGAAGAGAGGAAGGAACGGAAGGAGTGGGGCAGACAGCGCACTCTTCCAGCATCAGGCCGATGGCATCCTGTGCCATCCGCACAGCCTCATCCATCGTATCGCCCTGCGTAAAGCAGCCCTCGATGTCGGGGACGGTGACAGAATAACCCGTTTCTTCGGGGTGGAACACCGCGGGATAGAAAGTATAGTTTGTCATCGGCATCAAGATTCACCTCCGAATTTATAAGTATAGCATATATGCATTTCGCGTATTTTGTCAAGAAGGGAGTTTCGAATGGGAGTTTTTAAGAGATACAGGGACGCGCAGGCGGCGCAGAAGGACGCGGAGAACGCGATGCCGGGGGCGTACCAGAGCAACTACACCGACCGGATCAACGAGACACTGGACAGCATGGGCGCGGCCAGCAATGCGGGCTATGACGTAGGCACGGACAGCAAACTCTACCGGCAGTACCGCGCGGGCGCGCAGGCGAATGCCAGGGCGGCGGCTGAGAACGCCGCTGCGGGCGCTGCCGCGCTGAGCGGCGGGTACGGCTCGAGCTACGCAAACAGTGTGGCCCAGCAGGGCTACCAGCAGGCCATGGCGAACGTGGACAGCGGACTTTCGGGCCTGCGGGACAAGGCCCTGACCATGTACCAGCTGAAGCAGAACGGCCTCTCGGGGCTGCTGAGTGCGCTGCAGAATCAGGACAGCCTTGAGGCGGCGGAGCATCAGGGGGCTGTGGCCAACGCGCAGGACTGGCGGGACTACAAGAAGAGCCGGGCAGACCAGGCGGCGCAGGAGAAGAGCGATTTCCTCTCGAACCTGTGGGAGATGGCGAAGAGTGTGGGCAGAGCCGGTCTGACGGCCTACGACACCTACAAGGGATACACCCAGCAGCAGTGGGAGAACGAGTTTGCCCGGGAACAGTGGGAGTACAACAAAGAGCGCACCGGCCAGAGCGATGCACTGAATGCCTACGAGCAGGCGTTCAACCTGTACCAGCAGGGAGCGGGCGATGCCGCGAACGCCGTGCTGGGCCGGTATGGTCTGGATACCGGAATCTTCGACAATTACAGCGGCGCACCCATCACCCGCGCAGACAAGGCGGGTGCGCTCACGACCGCAGCCGGGCTGGCAGGCGGCGGCAGCGAAGCCGCAGCAAGGAGCATCCTTGAGCTGTATGGACTTGACCCCAGCGCCGTGGACAGCTACAGCACCATTGCTGGGCGGCAACTGAGCACGGCGCTGGCAAAGGCGGCGGTATCCGGCAGTCCCGGCGGCAGCGGTCGGAGAAGCGGCAGCTCGGGCGGCTCTTCGGGCAGCAGGAGCAGCGGCAGCACGGGAGATAAGAAACCTGCGCCGACCTATGCTCAGCTGCTGGCCATGGGGGATGACTATATGGATATGCCGGACTCTGACCCCAGAAAGAACAGCTACAGGAACACGCTGCAATATTACAACATGATCGATGCGCCGACGAGTGTCCCGCAGCGGGCGCAGGTGGCGGCGAACGCCATCAAGGGCCAGAGGAACCACGGCTCGGATGACCAGACTATTTTTGACAGCCTGAAGTATCAGGGATACACGGACGACGAGATCTGGAAAGCCTTTGAGCTGGCAGGGTAACAGAAAAGCCTCCTGCACGACCGTGTGCAGGAGGCTTTGGGATAAAGTCAGGCGAGGTGGAGCTGGTGCTTGAGCGCGTCCTGAAGGACCTGACTGAAGTTTACATTGCGTTCAAGGGCGGCGGCATTGAGCCACGCCGGGAGAGTGACGGTGCGGTTTACCGAACGATTGACGCTGGCGAGCCGGACGGACGGCATATAGGCATCGACCAGCACGACCCGCTCGTTTTCTTTAGGCTGGATAGCGGACAGGGCCGAGGGGGCGGGGATAGGCTCGCCGTCCTCTTCCAGCCCGCACATCACGCAGCCAAGCAGCTCGCGGGCGGAAAGCAGGGCGTCGTCCTCGGACGTACCGCTGGTGGCGACACCGAGGTCGGGAAAATCGACAGCGATCTCCTGCCCGTCCTCGTAGATAAACACGGCAGGATAGAAGTAACGGTCGGGAAGATTCTTTTTCATCAGAAAAGCCTCCTATCATTCAGCGGAATTTAAGGCCGGACTGCTGCTCAATGCGGTTAAGCGTAGCCCGGGGAATATCTTTATCGGGGTCTTTTACGGTGACGCGACCGGGCTTGGCGGGGTGTTTATACTGGTGGTGGCTGCCCACGCAGTTGACCTCATACCAGCCGTCGGCCTTGAGCGCCTTTATGACCTCGCGGGACGAATAACTTTTCACGACATCATCTCCTCAATAACAGAATAACAAATACAATACTATTTGTCAAGACAAAAAGAAGGGAAGAAGACGGAATGGCAGTAACCAAACAGCAGCTCGCACAATGGAGCGAGGAATTTGCCGCAAAGAACCCGGACAAGGTGAGTGGGGCGGGCAGCACTGCGCAGAACATCACCACAAAGAAGAGCAGCGTCACCAAGGAGCAGTTGAGCCAGTGGAGCCGGGAGTTTGAGCAGAAGCAGGCCGCAAAGAAGCAGGCCGAAGCGGCTCAGAAGCTGGGCGGCATCACCAGCGGCCTTGCGGCGGGCGGGCAGATGACGCAGCAGAACCCGGCGGTGAAGTGGAGCGCGGAGACGCTGAACAAGAAGATCGACCCGGACATTACCCGGGCCAAGGCCTTGCAGCAGTACACTGAACGACACGCCAGCGACATGGGGGAGGTAGACCGGCGGCGGGACGAGATGAGCAACCAGCTCAGCAACGATGTTTACGCACAGGTGAACAACTGGAAGGACGCGGACACCCGGAACCGGCAGCTTTACGAGCTGGTGAAGGACGGCAAGACGGTGGAGCTGGAGGACGGCTACATCGACCGGAAACCGGTAACGGACGCCGACCTGCGGAAAGAGGGCTACCGGCCAGACGAGATCAAGACAGCCCGCACCTATGCGGAAGCCTACGACAAGCTGGGTCTGCCGTATACTGCAGCCCGACGGCTGGCGCGCACCTTCAGCGGACTCGGAACAAAATTTGTCGGAGATATGGCGACAGCGGCAGGTGAACTTCCGCAGGCTGTAGGCACTGAAGTAAAAGATGATGACGAGATGCGTACCCTGATGCGGGCGGTGCAGCGCGTGGACGGCACGAACGGAAAATACACTGACGCTGACCTCATCCGATATGGTCACTGGACGCAGGCACAAATCGACGAAGCCCGTCAGAGACTCGAAGTCGGAGAAAACCCGGTTAAAGTAGACAACCCTGTTTATAATTGGGGACGAAAGACCAGTCAGGAGGGCGAACGGCTTACGGCGGACGCGATGGCGGGCGAGAGCGATGTGGCCCGCTTCTGGCACGGGGCGGCCACCAGTGCGGCAGAGAACCTTATCCTCGCAAACATCAATCCTGCGCTCATTCTGCCGGTGCTGAGTGCGCAGGGCGCAGGCGACAGCATTTCGCAGAGCGCAGAAAAAAACGAAGACCCCAGTAAGGCCCTTCTGAAGGCCGGTGCCAAGTTCGGCGCAGGGTGGGCCATCAACTCGGTGGGCGCAGCCGACCTTGCAAAGACCATGGGCTCGGACTACGCGAAGGACACACTGGCAGGGCAGATCGCGGACTGGGTGCAGGGGCTTGCGGGCAGCTCGGAGCTGGCGAAGCGCTACCCGGCGGTGGCTGCGGCCATCTCGGGCGGCATCGACAACTCGATGCAGGCCTTTGCGGAGACCTATGCGGACATGGCCATCGACGCTGCGCTGGGGGACAGCGAGGCGTCGAAGAACCTCTTCAGCAAAGACACCTTCCTCACCGCGCTGGAAAGCGGACTTTCCGGCGGCGCGTCCGGCGCGCTGGGCGGCGCAATCGGCTCAGGGCTGGCAAAGATGAACGACGGAGACGCCAGCTTACTGGGGCAGGCGGAGTATTACGACCGGCTGGATCGGATGGAGCGGGCTGCTGCCCGGCAGAAGGAGTGGGAGGCCCGGGCGGCGGAGCCCTCTCAGTCGGCTTCGCCGACAGCTCCCCCAGAGGGGCGAGCCACTGGCGTGTCGGGCAGCTCTCAGCGGGACGCCGGAAGTGCTGCGGGGCGTGAGATGGCGGGCCTTGCGACAGAGGAAAGCGGCAGCGGCCCTGCGCAGCAGGCGCTGGGAGCCGCAGCCCGGGCGCAAAGCGCCACTGGCGTGTCGGGCAGCTCTCAGCTGGACGCCGGAAGCGCTGCGGGGCGTGAGATGGCGGGCGATGCGACAGAGGGAAGCGGAAGCGTAAATGAGACTGCCGCAAAATCGGAAAACCCGGCGGTGCGGCAGTTTGCCGAAGTGGCGGCGAGCGACAGCCTGACGGGCAAGACCATCGGGCTGTTTACGCCGAACGCCGAGAACCGGGAAAACCGTGCGGCCTTTGAGCAGGCTTACGGCGTGACGCTGCCCGACACTGCGGGCGCGACCCGCCGAATGCTGCGGGAGATCGCCGCACAGCAGAACGTAAAAAGCGAAGCAGCGCCTGCTGCACAGAGTGCAGAGCTGCCCGGCGAAGCTGTGGATGTGCCGCAGACAGTGCAGGACGCTCTCGCGGAAAGCGCCGATGCCATGCCGGAAACGGCTGCGCCGGACAACGTGCGTGAAGCGACTGCCACTGTAGGTGAAACCGACAGCTACGAGAATGCCCCGCTGCGGGAGACTCTGGGACTCCGGCCGGAAGCGCCGAAGACCCAGCGGGAGGCTGAGGTGCAGCGGGCGCTGGAAGGCTGGCGGGTGACGGACAAGGCAGCCGAGACCATCAGCAAAAATATGCCGGACAGGGTGGACGCCGACCGGTACGCGGCCGCAGCGTCGCCGCTGTACCGGCTGGGCCGGAAAGGTGCGGCCACCTTTGCGCAGGCGCTGGAGCTGGCGGGCAGCATGAGCGGCACGGCGGCGGACATCAATTATATCCTGAGCACCGACGCCGGCCGGACGGCCCTTGAGATCGCCTACACCCAGGGCAAGGGCGAACGGATGCTCTATGCCGAAAAGATGACCGAACTGGGCGGCGCGCTTGGCAGCGAGAGCACCAGCGGCAGGGGCGAGGTATACGCCAAGGGTACGATGCGGCAGGAGAGCGACCCGGCCAGCCAGATCATCAGCCTGAACGCCGCGGCCACCGGCACGGATGCTGTGCTGAGGGATGTGCTGCAGAACGACCGGAGCATCAGGGCCTATGTGGACACCGAGACGGCCCGGATCTTCTTCGGCGACAGTGCGCAGGACATCTTCGGCACGGTGCTGCACGAGGACTACCACTGGTACAACGCGCTGGACACCGAGGGCGCACGGACTTTGCAGGAGCACGCGCTGGAATATCTGGCGAAGAGCAGCGGCTACGAAAGCCTGGACGAGATGATCCGGGCGAAACTGCGGGATTACAGCGCCCAGAGCCTGACCTATGAGCAGGCAGCGGAGGAGCTGGTGGCCGACGCATGGCGGGGCATCTTTGACAGCGAGGAGAGCTTCAGGCGCTGGGTGACGTTCCAGCGCGGGCAGGCAGAGAAGAACGCAGGCAAGAGCGGCGCCATCCACAAGGTGATGGAGCAGGTGCGGCAGATGCTGGATGGGCTCATCAGCCGGGCGAAGGAAGTGCTGACCATCGACCCGGACGACCGCGCCGCCCTGAAGGCGAAGCGCTTGGCCGAGGCCGAAAAGCGCACTTTGCAGGACGAGTATTTCGCCCACGCAGAAAAGGCCATGGACAACCTGCGGGCGGCAAAAGAAAACGCCGCAGCCCTCAAGACCGAGAGCGCGGCGGAAAAGAAGGGGGTGCGGTTTCAGCTGCACGAGGGTAAAAATTCCCTTGTTGAGCAGATGAATAAAAATCTTACACAGCTCGAGCAGATGGAAACGGCAGCGGTCATTAAGGGAACGGAAGTCTCGTTTGGCACAAGCCGAAAAGAAAACATTGCAAATGTTGCAGCTTATTTTGATTCTCTCGGAAATCGTGTTGAGAGGTCGGAATTTGGAACAGTAGAATTGACCGCAAAAGGTGCAAGAACTACAATTCAACACGGTAACAGCGCAGCAAAACAAGCGGCAGTAGGCGCAATTCCTGAAATTATTAAAAACGGCCGTCAAATCGGATACGAAAAGAACTGGCAGGGCAGAGGCTATGATACCTATGTTTTTGCAGCACCTGTTGAGATCAATGGAGCAAGACTTTATGAAAGTGTTATCGTCAATTCTTACCGTCATGATAATCGAAGGGCGTTCTATGTACATGAAGTCTGCTGGACGGATGGAAGCTATGTAACACTGAATACTCAAGGCTTACCAATAAAAAAAGAAGATACCGCCACATCGCTCCCGAAAGCGATGCTGAGTGCCTTTGCAGACACCCAGGAAGTATCTTCTAAACAGAGTATAGCACAAACCTCTGCCGAACGCAATAGAACAGACGAACCTGTGAAGAAAATGGTGCGTTTCCAGAAAGCCGAGCAGGCCGACCGGGAGGCGAAGCAGAACCAGCAGCGGCAGGCCAGCCGGGTACTGGCGGAGAAGGCAGCGGCCTTTGATACCCTGAACCAGTTCTTCGGCCTGACGAAGAACACCCGGCTCTCGGACGCTGCTCTCGAGAGCCTTGCCATCCGGTGGACCAAGACCAACGGCAGCCGGGCCGACCGGACGAAGCTGGCAAACGAGACGCGGGCGCTGGTGGAGTATCTGCGCTCGGAGGGCGCGGATATGGCCAAGGCGCAGGGACTGGCCGAGACACTGGCGGGCGAAGTGCTGGACGAGGCGACCTACCGGAACACGGAGCTGTGGGACGAATACCCCGACCTGCATGACCTGACCTACACGGTGGACAAGAACGGCAAGGCCAAGGCGGAGCTTGTGAAGCGGTACGGAAGCTGGACAGAGGCGGTGGCCGAGGCCCGGCGCCACGGCGTGAAGCTGCGGCAGGCGGAGGGATACCGGGACGGCAACCCGGCGGAACAGTACGAGGCCATCGTGAACGACACCCGGGCCGTGGGCGGCGTGAAGGAGAGCGCTACGGCACTCTTCCGCTCAGCGGCACAGGAAGCGGGCGTGGCGGGCGCAGCCGTCATAGAGAGCACGGAATGGCTCGATGTGCTGATGAACGTACACGACACCATCAAGCCCAAGATGATGAGCCGGTTTGCGGACGCTGCCGAATACGAGGACGCCAAGGTGGAGCTGGCGGGCCGGATGATCGGCGACATCATGAGCCACCCGGAGATGACCGATGCCGAGGCGGTGTTCGAGGGCATCTTAAAGCATAACCGGGAGGTGGCCGCCATGGCCGCCGGAAGCGAGGAGCGGGCGGCTGAGGTGACGAAGGGGCTGAAGAGTGTGCAGCAGGCCCAGCGGAAGGCTTTTGCCGACCGGATGCGGGAAAACAAACGGGGACAGGCCGTGCAGGAGTATGCCGAGGCAACGGGAGAGACGGACGAGACAGTTTTGAAAACCGTGGGCGACATGAACGAGCGGCTGACGTTCCTGCGGGAGGAGTATGAGCGGCGGTTGAAGGCAGAGAGCCAGAGACTGAAGCTGGAACGCCAGCGGATGCTGGACGATATTACCCTGAAGTTTGCCGAGAAAGAACGCCGGTTGAACATTGAAAACGACTTTTTGGCCCACGAGTATGCAAAGGAGCAGATGCGTGCGGACTATGCAGAACGGCAGCTGGTGTTCCAACAGGACGAGATCGCAGACTGGGCAGCGGAGAACCAGAGGAAAGCGGCCGAATGGGAACAGCTGCAGAAGGAACGGGACGAAAAGGCAGAGACCCTGTGGAAGGAGTACGCCGAAAAGGCAGAAAATGTCCTGACCAACCGTGCGGTCAAAAATGCCAAAGCCGAAGCGCTGGCAAAGGAACGGGAGAAGAAAGCCCGGGAAGGACGGAAGGCGGATGAACTGAAACGGAGCATCCGGAACAATGCGGCCCAGCTCAACCAGATGGTGCTGCGGCCGAAGCCCGGGAAATATGTACAGAAGAGCCTCATCGTGCAGGCCGCTGAGGTGGCGAAGCTGGCGGACATGGCAGTGCTGAACAACAACGCCGTGGCCAAGCTGACCGCTTTGCAGGACAGCATCCGGCGCAGCGGAGAGATGGACGCCGGCATCCACGACGACTGGGAGAACAGCGGCGTGGAAAACCTCATCCAGACGCTGCGGGACGATATGAACGCCAGCAAGCAGGCAAAGCTCGACCGGCTGCGGCAGCAGTTGGAGGAGAGCGTTGCCTTGCCGGACGGCGACAAGGCCGAACAGCTGCGGGACCGGCTGCGCCAGCGCATCCGGGAGACGGAGAACAAGACCTATCTCCCTATGACGGTAGACCAGCTGCGGATGCTGAAGGCCATCACGGCAAGCACGCTGCACATCATCCGGACGGAAAACAAGACCCTGAGCCTTGCGAGGGCAGAAGAAGTGGACGGCATGGCCATGAAAGCTGCCCACGAGGTGCTGAACTCGGAAGGCAACGGCTTCGGAGAGAAATTTGAAAAGGCGAAGGGCGCGATGAACCGCTACCAGCTGGACATGCTGGGCGGCACGAGAATGTTCCGGCGCCTGGGCGGCTACACCAAGAACGGCCAGATGGAGAAGCTGGGGCAGATGCTGAACGACGGCCAGCGGCGGCAGACGGAGATCCTCGTGGAAGGCGAAAGCCTGTTTGCCAACGTGACCGGCAAGGAACACCTGAAAGAGGTGGAGGCATTTGCAGGCCCCGGCGCAGAGCTGGTGGACATCGGCCTGAAGGACAGCAGGGGCAATGCCGTGCCGCTGAACCACGCGCAGCTGTGCAGCCTGTACATGCTGCTGCGCAACGAGGACAGCCGCCACCACCTGATGACCGGCGGTCTGACCCTGCCGGACGCTGTCCAGTACGCCAAGGGCAACATCGAGAGAGCCTACCAGCGCAGCCAGACCGTGATGCTGGGGACGCTGGTGAACGCCGACGGCGTCCCCATGGCCGACACCATTTTGCAGACGGTACAGGACGCCATGACGGACTATGACCGGGCATGGTGCGAGGACATGGAGGACTTTTTCGGGCGGTACACCACGAACCTCATCAACGAGACCAGCATGAAGCTGCTGGGCTATGACCGGGCCACCGTGAAGAACTACTACCCCATCGCGGTAGACCGGAGCACGCTGGCGACGGAGATCGAGGGCGTGAAGATGGATGCCACCATCGAGGGCAGGGGCTTTTTGAAGGAGCGTGTGAAGAGCGACAAGCCCATTTTGCTGGAAGAGTGCCAGAACGTGGTAAAGCGGAGCCTGCGGGACACGGCAGCCTATGCGGGCCTTGCGGCCCCCATCCGGGACGTGCAGCGGGTGCTGAACAGCACCGTGGAGACGGCGGAGGGCGTCGGTGTGCTGAAGGACAAGATCATCGGCGAGAAGTGGGGAAAGGAGACGGTAAACTACATCAATGACCTGCTGACCGACCTGCAGACCAGGCAGCGGCACCGCAGCAGCACCATGAGCCGGGCGCTGGACCGGATGCGGGGCAACTACGCCGGGGCCATCCTGACCGTGAACCCGGGCGTGGCCATCGCGCAGGCGGCCAGTCTGCCCACGGCGGGCGCTGTGCTGGGAGCAGACACCATGGCGGCGGTGCTGCCCTTCGCAAAGAATTTCTCGGGCAAACAGCGGGCCGCGCTGGAAGCAGAGATACGCCAGCACGGCGACGCCCTGCTGCAATACCGCCTGCGCGGCACCAAGCGGGGAGAGATGAGCTCCATCGGCGCGCACAAAAACCTTGTGGCCAAAGCGTCGGAAGCCATGCCTGCTGTGACCGGCTGGATCACCGGCATGGACGAGATCACGGTGGCCGCGCTGTGGGAGGGCGCGAAGCGGTATGTGGAGCACCATACAGCAGAATTCAGCGAGGGTGCCGCGGAGAAGGGCAGCGAAGCCTACTGGGAAGCCGTGAACAAGATGTACCAGCGGGTCATCGAGGAGACCCAGCCCAACTACACCACCATGCAGCGGGCGGGCATCCAGCGCAGCGACAACGAGTTTGTGAAGACGCTGACCATGTTTACCACCCAGCGCTTCCAGAACTACGGCATCCTGGCCGACGCAGTAGGCGACTACAAGGCCCAGAAGGCGCGGTACGCTGCCGACCAGAGCGCCGAGAACAAGGCCGAGGTACAGCGGGCCGGGCAGAGCCTGCGCCGGGCGGCGGCAAGCCAGGTGGTGCAGACGGCGGTATTTGCCCTGATGAAGATCGGCGCGGACTTTTTGCTCCACCGGTGGGACAAGGAGCAGGACGAGAACGGCGACATCACGGCGGCCAGCGTGGGCAAGCGGTTTTTCGACCTGTACACCGAGAGTGCAGCCGGAAACTTTTTGTACGGCTCGGAGATCTATAGCGCCCTGACCAACGCCCGGGACGGCAAGGACTATGACGTGGTGAGCGCCACCAACATCAGTGCGGTGAACGACCTGTTTGCTGCCTTTACCAAGACCGTCAAGCTGCTGCGGACGGACACTGGCGAGATGAGCGAGGAAGAGCTTGCAGCGCACCACCAGAAGCTGAACAAGGCGGTGCTGAAGGACATTCAGTGCGGCCTTGAACTCTACGGCGTACCGGCGGCCAACATCCGGAAGGTGATGCAGGCTTTCGAGGGATACTGGGAGGACGCACAGGCCATCGGCCGAGGCGAAGGATTTAGCTTTAGCTCGACGCCCTCTTCGGCCACCGGGCAGTACGACCGGCTGTACAACGCCATCCAGAGCGGGGACAGCGAGGAGGCTGCTGCGGCGATGAAGAAGCTGGAACAGATGAACAAGACGGACAAGGTGGACAGCGAGCTGGCAAGGCGGCTGAAGCAGTACGACGCCGACGTGCTGGCGGCGGCCAAGGCCCAGAACGCGGGCAAGGAGAAAGCGGCGGAGACGGCGCGGCAAGCGGCCTTCAAGAAGCTGCTGGACGGACTGGACGTGAGGAACAAAGACTCTGCCCGGCGGACGGAGCTGGTCAACGTAGTGACCGGCGCTGTGAACGAGAAGGCCAACGAGCTGCTGCTGGCCGAAAAGGGCCGGGACAAGGACGCCAGCGTGTACGCTGACCTGCTGGACGAAGTGGAAAATGGCCGGGTGAAGGACGTGCAGGCCGAGATCAACCGGCTGATGACCGCAGGCAAGGACAAGGGCAGCATCAAGAGCAAGATCACCGAGGCCGTAAAGGAGGAGTATCTGGCCGGAAACGACAGCGACCGGGAGAGGCTGGAAAAGAAGCTACTGGCCCTCGAGGACGCAGACGGGAACCCGCTGTACGAGGAAAAGAACTTTGCGCAGTGGGTGAAGGATGCGGACAAGAAGGCGGAGAAGGCGAAGGACGAGAAGAACTGGTGGGAGGGGGTGAAGTAAAAATGACTTGATATTCCGGCGCGGTTGGCGTATACTGATGGTAAGAAAGTTGGAAAATCCAACGATGCAAAGGAGCTGACAGATATGCTGACAGAGCTGAGGACCAAGTCTCAGATCACTATCCCGAAGGACATCGTGGCACGGCTGGGCCTGCACGAGGGCGACAAGCTGGAAATCGTGGAAAAAGACGGAACCATCCAGATCATGCCGGTGGCCGTGTACCCCAAGAAGTATCTGGACGAGCTGCGCAGCGAGATCAATGAAACAAAGGCGAAGATCGCAGCCGGTGAACAGCCGGTCTTTGATACCGTTGACGAGCTGTTTGAGATGTTGGATGGAGTGAGCTGATGGCGTACAAGATCACATTTACCAAGCGGTTCGTCAAGAACGTGAAACGGCTGTCGGCAGCAGAACGGACACAGCTGAAAAAGAAGCTGGAACTGCTGATGCAAGATCCGCTATACCCGTCACTGCGAACAAAACGGATAC
>ERZ1673747.2229-NODE-2229-length-15718-cov-9.348273_pt1 | contig 15718 bp, 15 predicted proteins | sample MGYA00580220_ERZ1673747 | MGnify/ENA primary metagenome ERZ1673747 (study PRJEB41218, sample SAMN15661769) | gut metagenome | host: Homo sapiens | place: Canada: London | collected 2015-08-20/2019-03-30 | study: EMG produced TPA metagenomics assembly of... | reverse complement strand
GTGCAGGGGCGAGATCGAAACGCCCCTGCCGTTCTCTTGGGGGATCAAAAGGGGGTATTCTCTCACGTGAGAGAATACCCCCTTTGCCTGCGCACCCCTGCGGCACGCAGGGAATTCCCGTCCCTCAGCGGGACAAGACCTTTCTTGCCAAAGGCCCGATTACGCCGCCGACGGCGTTGCCGACCGTCATCACGAGCAGATATAAAACTGCGCGGCCGCTCCATGCGCCGCCCATCGTGAAGTAGTACATATTCGCCACGCAGTGCTCAAAGCCGCAGAGGATGAACACGCACACGCCGAAAAAGAGCGCGAGATACTTGCCGAGCTCGTGCGGGTTGGAGCGATAGCCCTCCACGCCGATGTAGATCATCACGTTGCAGAAAACGGCGAGGATGAACGCGCCGAACAACGGCTCGGAGAGCTTCAGTTCACAAATGCTCTGCGCGCGGGCGCTGAGAGAGGCAAGGCGCGTGCATTTCTCGGCAAGCGCGATGAGCGATGTGCCGACGAGATTCCCCAGCCAGATGACCGGCAGCGTTTTGGCGTAGGCCATATCGTTATCGAACACATAGCAGACCTTGCCGGTGAACAGATGCAGCCCGCGCGTGCAGACGACGAAAAGGCCGATCGTGAAAAAAATCGACCCGACGACCGTATTTTCCACCGACAGAAACACCGTGCCACCAAAGGCGATGACCGCGCCGGCAAGGATCGCGGAGAGAAATATCTTTTTCATGCGGAAACTCCTCCAGACCGTGTGATAGGTCCTATTTTACCGTATGGCGGCGAGCGTTGTAAACGCTTCTCTGTGGAGAGATAAAAAGTCCGCAGAAAATGAGGGTTTTTGCCGCTTCGGCTTAACAGAACGCGGCATTTTGCGCGGCATGGAGGGAGGCTCGCCGTGATTTTTATTGCTTTTCCCTCCCCCGGATAGTACAATGGTCTCACCATCAAACTTTCGGAGGACTTTTCCCCAATGAAACTCATCTCATGGAACGTCAACGGCCTGCGCGCGTGCATTGGCAAGGGCTTTTTGGATTTTGTGAATTTCATCGACGCAGACGTCATCTGCCTACAGGAGACGAAGCTGCAGCCGCATCAGATCGAACTTGACCTGCCGCAGTACCACATCTACTGGAACAGCGCGGACAAAAAGGGCTACTCCGGCACGGCGGTGTTCACCAAGCAGAAGCCTCTTTCCGTCACCTATGACTTTGGCGAGGACATCCACCGCCATGAAGGGCGCGTCATCACGTGTGAATATCCGGACTTCTACCTCGTCTGCTGCTACACGCCGAACTCGCAGGACGAGCTGCGCCGCCTTTCGTACCGCATAGAATGGGAGGATGCGCTGCGGCAGTACCTCTGTGAGCTCGACACGATCAAGCCCGTCGTGTACTGCGGGGACTTAAACGTCGCACATGAGGAGATCGACCTCAAAAATCCGAAGACGAACCACTTTAACCCCGGCTTTTCCGACGAGGAGCGCGGCAAGATGACGCAGCTTTTGTCCTCGGGCTTTCTCGATTCGTTCCGCACGCTGTACCCCGACAAGACGGACGCCTATTCGTGGTGGAGCTACCGCGCCCAGTCGCGCGCACGGAACGTGGGGTGGAGAATCGACTATTTCATCGTCTCCGAACGCCTGCGCTCCCGCATCGAAAACGCGGATATCTTAGCTGAGGTCATGGGCAGCGACCACTGCCCCGTGCTGCTCGAGCTCAAGGAGGAAGAAAAATGAAACTCAACAAACAGGAAATGACCGGAGGCACGAAGATCACCCTGATCATCAGCGGTGCGGCCATGCTTGCCGGCATCGTGATCGTTGTGCTGTTTGCCGCCGGCGCGCTCGCCCTTTCCGAACAGAGCCGCAACGTGCTCGCCATCGCGATCTCCGCCGCGCTGGTGGTGTTTTCCTACACGCTGTGCAAATCGTTGGGGGTACTTAAAAATCAAAAAAAGTGATTCTCACCCCCACGCCCACGTGGGGAACGGGTAAAAGGGGGATATTCTCTTTCACGAAAGAGAATATCCCCCTTTTGAACCCCCAAGAGAAAGGTTTACATTGCCAGCTTTGGGCTTGAAGAACTGCACGGCCTGTGGAATCGGGTGCCTGCCATGGGATGGTTCTACACGACTTGGTTTGCTTCTATCTTCGCTGTCGCTTTGCCTGCGATTCGTTACCCTTACGCAATCTCCGTCTACTTTGAATTTTATCAATCTTGCTTTTTCCTGCCAAGGCGGCTTTGCTGCGCTCGCCGCGATATACGCACTATCGGTAGATAGCGATTAGGCTGCACTTGCGCAAGATCAGCAGAGCGGCAGCGGGTAGTAGGAGCAGATCAAATCGTCTAGCAACACCCAACGCGGCAACGCCGCGCGCAGATATTGCATTCCGGAGGCATAAAGGTCATTCGCGCCCGAGACCGCCAATCTGAAACCTTTCTCTTGGGGGATCTAAAGGGGGCCATTCTCTTTTGTGAAAGAGAATGGCCCCCTTTTATCACGCCTTGGTGCGGTCGTAAGAAACGACAACTCTTCTGTTCGGCTCGGTGCCGATGGAGAACGTTGTCACACTCGGCGTATCCTGGAGCGCGGTGTGGATGACGTGGCGCTCATAGGCGTTCATGGGCTCGAGGGTGACATTGCGGCGGTACTTCGTCACCTTGCCGGCGACCTTTTCCGCCAGGCGCTCGAGGCTCTGCTCGCGCTTTTCGCGGTAATTTTCCGCATCGACCTGCACGCGGGCGCGGTTCTTCTCGCTGCCGCGGTTGATGCTGTAGTTCGTCAACTGCTGGATGGCGTCGAGCGTTTCGCCGCGGCGGCCAATCAGCGCGCCGAGCTTTTCACCTTCGAGGAAGACCTTGTAGCGGCCCTTCTCACTCTCGTAGACCTTGACCTCAGCGGCGGAGTCCATGTGCTCAAGAAGGCCCTTGAGGAACGCGCGGATCTGCTCGCTCTTCTCGTCGTGGCACTCTTCGCCGAGGTCGACAATGGGCTTGGGCTGCGGGGCGGGACGCTCCGCGCGCTCGGCGCGGGGCGCACGCTCGCGGCGCTCTTCGCGCGCCGGACGGCCGCTGCGCTCTTCCTTGGCGGCGCGGGGTTCTTTCTTCTGCAAAACCTCGGGCGCGTACATGGGCACGGCCTTTGGCTCGCTCTTGGGTTCAACTTTCTTTTCGGGCTTGGGTGCGGCAGGCTTTTCCACCGGCTTGACCTCTTCGGCCTTGCCGTCGTCATAGCTCACGCGAACGCGCGCGGGCGCGCTGCCGATGCCGAGGAATCCGGCTTTCGCGCGCTCAAGAATTTCAACAGAAACGTCGTCTCTGTCCATTTTGAGCTGCGCGAGCGCGCTCTGGATTGCCTCGTTCTCCGTCTTGCCCGTTACGTCAATAAACTTGATCATTCAGACAAGCTCCTTACAATTATTCTCCGTAGTGCTCGGGGTCGTAGGAACGGCCGCGGGCATAGGGGCGGTCGCCGACGCGTCCGCTTTCGTTCGTGGAATTTTTCTTTTTCGTGGCCTTGGCAGCCTGCTTTTCTGCGCGCTTTTCCTTGAGGCTCTTCTTCTCGGCCTCTTCGGCAGCGTACTTGCGCTGCTGCTCGCGGGCGGCTTCCATGCGGCGCAGACGGTCGTCGCGCTTCTGCTTTTCCTTCTCGCTGAGCTCGTCCTCCATGTGGCTCTTATAGTACTTGGTCAGAACCTTTTCCTGGATGGCGTAGAGCAGCGAGTTGACGATCCAGTAGACGCCGAGAGCCGCGGGCAGCGTAAAGCCGAACCACAGCGACATGAGCGGCATCATCCACATCATCATGCGGCTGGAGCGGGCCGCGGCGTCGTTGCCCTCAGCGGCGACGTTGCCGGCCATGGACGCCTTGGACTGCAGAAAGCTCAAAGCACCGGAAATGAACGGGATCAGCACAACGCCGATCACGGGCCAGCCGCCGGTGAAGAAATCTTTCCACACATCCCCCGGCATGACCGTAAGGTCAAGGCCGAGGAAGTTGTAGTTCACGTTGAGAAGGCCGTCAAACTTGCCGGAAAAATCCGCAAAGTTGTCGGAAATGAACTTGGCAAGGCCGATCTCCTCATAGCCCTTGCGCACGAGCTCGGCATTGTAGCCCAGGGTGGTGGCAAGGGTCGTGATCTCCGTCACGACGTCCTTGGAGAGCATCATGAAGCGGCTGAGCGGCTGACGGATGATGGAATACAGAGCGATGAGGATGGGGAAGGGCAGGAAGCTCCAGAGGCATCCGCTCATGGGGTTCACGCCCTCCTGTGTGTAGAGGAGCTGCATCTCCTCGTTCATGCGCGTGGGATTATTGGCGTATTTCGTCTGGATCTCTTTGATCTTGGGCTGGAAGAGATTCATGCGCATCATGCTCTTTTTCGACTTCATCTGGAAGGGAAGCGTGATGAGCTTCACGACGATCGTGAAGAGCACGAGAGCCCAGCCGTAGGAGCCGGTCAGCTCATAGAAGGTGCGCAGGACCCAGGCGAAGGGAACGCAAATGTAGTAGCCGATGGTTGACATTCTTCGGTTTCCTCCGTGGTTTTAGGTTCGGTCACGGGACCGGGTCGTAGATTTTTCCGCCCTTGTAGAACGGATGGCACCGCATGATACGCTTGAAGGCAAGCCAGCCGCCCTTGACCGCCCCGTACTTCTCGATCGCTTCGAGCGCGTATTGAGAGCACGTGGGGATAAAGCGGCAGCAGGGGGGACGGTAGGGTGAGATGGCCCTGCGGTAAAACCGGATGAGAAACAGCAGAAAGCGTTTCATGCCTGCGTCTCCCACAAATCGAGCTTTTTGCACGTTTTTTCAAACGCGCGCTTGATCTCCCAGTAGTCCGCGTGGGCGGCCCTTGTGCGGGCGACGACGATGCAGTCGTAGCCCTGCTTCATCTTCCCCTGGCTCAGGCGGAAAATTTCGCGGATGCGGCGGCGGACGCGGTTGCGCACGACGGCGTGGCCGAGCTTGGTACTGACCGTGACGCCGAGGCGGTTGTGTCCCAGCCGGTTTTTCCGGTAATACACCACAAGGCAGGACGAAACACCGGACTTGCCCTTGGCGTACATCCGGCGGAATTCGTAATTTTCCTTGACGGTGGTGGTGCTTTTCACGCGTGATCTCCCTGCTTTTGCGGATTTCTCCGCATAGCCTGCAAGGGACGGCGATCGAAACACATTCTCATCGGCCGTCCCTCATTGTTTCATGTGTAGCATACGATACGCAAGTTGCTCCCGCTTTAGTGGGTCAGACGGGCGCGGCCGCGTGCACGACGGCGAGCGATAACCTTGCGGCCGTTGGCAGTGGACATTCTCTTGCGGAAGCCGTGCTCCTTGGAGCGCTGGAGCTTCTTGGGCTGGTAGGTGCGAGAAGTAGCCATTTCGTTTTACCTCCTGAAAAAATTTTACCGGCAGCACCCCCTTGGGGAGGCGCTGCACTTACTCGACGGCGGGCGGAGAAAGCTCCCCGCGGACCGCAGTTGATAAAAATAGTGCCGTATTGATGCGGCATACGGGGAGTATTATATCGGTTTTGCCGCATTCTGTCAACCAAAAATGCAAAAATTGGTGCATATTTCCATTTCCCGCAAAACCTTGTGGCGCGTATCGAAACATGCAACTATCTCTTGTGTTCTTTTGCCTGTTTTTCAGGGCTTTTGCACTGCAAAAAACAGCGTTTTATATTTAGAATATGTGTTGCGTTCGCGCGCGTTTTTTGGTATAATATAGGGAGTAAATTTTCGGCTGTCACAGCCGTTTATTCCAAAGAAAGAAAGGAGCGCTTCCGTGAACTCTGTTGCAGACATCTGGAAGATCGTTCTCTCCCGCCTCAGCCAGGACCTGTCCGAGACGACCATCTCCACGTGGTTCGACGAGGTGGAGGCCGTGTCCATCAAGGACAGGACGCTCTATCTCCACTGCCCGAACGATTTTAAGCGCAGCACGATCGAATCCATGTTCTCTGACCGCATCAAGGATTCCCTGCGGGACATTTACTCCGCCGATTTCGACGTCAAGCTCCTCTCCACCGCGGAGAGCACCGCCCTTTTCGAGCCCGAGGTCAAAAAGTCCACCGCGCTGCTCGATTCCGGCGAATTCACGTTCGACACGTTCGTCGTCGGCGAATCGAACAAGATGGCCTATGCCGCCGCGCGCGCCGTGGCCGACGGCGTGGGGCACTACAACCCGCTATTTATCTACGGCGACTCCGGCCTTGGCAAAACGCACCTCATTTACGCCATCGCCCACCAGATCCGCACGACGCGCCCGTCGGCGAAGATCATCTACATCAAGGGCGATGATTTCATCAACGAATTCATCGAGCTCGTGCGCGCGGGCCGCGGCAGTGAGTTCCGCGCGAAGTACCGCGACGCGGACCTGCTGCTCGTGGACGACGTGCAGTTCGTCGCGGGCAAGGAGCAGGTGCAGAACGAATTTTTCCATACGTTCAACACGCTCTACGAGGCCGGACGCCAGATCGTCCTGACCTCCGATCGCCCGCCCTCTGACATGCACCTTCTCGACGACCGCCTGCGCACGCGCTTTGAGTGGGGCTTACTTGTCGATGTGCAGCCGCCCGATTTTGAAACGCGCCTTGCCATCGTGAAAAACAAGGCCGCGCAGTGGGGCACCGTCATCGACGACGACATCGCGCGTTACATTGCCGAGAATGTCACGTCCAACGTCCGCCAGCTCGAGGGCACGATGAACAAGATTCTCGCCTACCGCGATCTTATCGGCCGCGAGATGGACGCCGACGCCGCGCACCGCGCGGTCGAGGACTTTATGAAAAAGAACGCGAATCTCGCCCCCACGGCGGCGATGATCATCACCGAAACGTCGCGCTACTTCGGCATCGACGAAGAGGTCATCAAGGGCCCGTCTCGAAGCCGCGAGGCCGTCAACGCCCGTCAGGCCGCGATGTACCTCGTGCGCCGCATGACGAATCTGTCGACGCCCGATATCGGCCGCGAGTTCGGCAAGCGCGACCATACGACCGTGCTCCACTCGCTCGAGCAGATCGAAAAGAAGATGAAATCCGATCCCGTCTTCAACCAGACGATCAAAGAGATCACGATTAACATCAACTCCAAGAGATAACAAAGTTTTCCACATTATCCACAGGGTTGTGCAGAGGGAAGCTGTGGAAACATTTTTTCAAAATTTTGGGTGTGGAAAGTGATAGAACTTTTCAACAACCCATGAGGGATAAATTTTCCTTGCCACTTCGGGCAAAAATTGGGTTTTCCACATTTTTGCGCCCCTACTGCTGCTATTTCTAAAAACTATCCTTTTTCTTTTCCAAAAAAGAAAAAATCATCCGTTTTACGAAAGGAACGCCGCTATGAAATTCTCCTGCGAAAAGCTGCTGCTGCAAAATGCAGTCAATACCGCCTCCCGCGCCGTCGCGGCGAAAAGCTCCATCCCTGCGCTCGAAGGACTGCTGCTGACCTGCGGCGGCGAGAGCCTGACCGTTTCGGGCTACAACATGCAGACCGGCATCCGCACGAAGTTTGCCGTCGAGGTCGAGGAGTCCGGCGAGCTGGTCGTCAACGCGCGCCTGATCAGCGAGATTTTAAGAAGACTGCCCGACGACGTCGTGACCTTCACCGCGAACGACAAATTTTTGATCCACCTGACCTGCGGCGACGCGGATTTCGACATCATGGGCCTCTCCGCCGCCGATTTTCCCGAGCTGCCCGAGGTCGAGGAGAAATACGCCGTCCAGATCGCCGAAAAGACGCTCAAGTCCATGATCCAGCAGACGAGCTTCGCCGTTTCGACGAACGAGGCACGCCCCGTGCACATGGGCTCGCTGTTCGAGGTATCTGCCGAGGGGCTGACCGTCGTCTCCGTCGACGGCTTCCGCCTTGCGCTTCGCAAGGAAGCGCTTGAAAAGATCGAGGGCGGCGCGTTCTCGTTCGTCGCGCCCGGCACGGCGCTCAATGAGGTCGAGCGCATCTGCGAGGAGATCGACGAGGTCGTGACCATCACGCTCGGCCAGCGCCATATTCTCTTCGAGGTCGGTGAGACCGAGCTCATCTGCCGCCGCTTAGAGGGTGAATTCCTCGATTATAAGAACGCCATCCCGCGCAGAAACCCCATCAACGTCGTCGTCGACACGAAGACGATGCTCCAGAGCCTCGAGCGCGTGAGCGTCGTCATCAGTGAAAAGCTCAAGAGCCCCGTGCGCTGTCAGTTCGGCGAGGACAAGGTGACGATGTCCGCCAAGACCGCCAACGGCGACGCAAAGGACGTCTGCCGCATCGCGGGCGACGGTCAGGGGCTTGAGATTGGCTTCAACAACCGTTATCTGATGGACGCGCTGCGCTACGCGCCCGCCGACACCTTGAGAATGGAGCTCAACACCGGCATTTCGCCGGCCATCATCGTTCCCGTCGAGGGCGAAGAGAACTTCCTCTACATGGTGCTGCCCGTGCGCCTGAAGGCAAATTGAGACAAAAACTGAATCCATATCGTATAAAATGGTACAACGATTTCTGATAGGAATCACTTTGTAAAGGACTTTTTATGACTGACATTACCATCACCACGGAATTTATCAAATTGCAGGACCTCTTGAAGCTGGCGAATTTAGTCGGCACGGGCGGCGAGGCGAAGATCGTCATCCAGAACGGCGACGTTTTGGTCAACGGCGAGGTCTGCACGATGCGCGGCAAGAAGATCCGTCCGGGCGACACGGTCGCCTTCGACGGCAAAGAGCTGACGGTCTCCTATGCGAATTGACGCGTTGGCGCTGCGGAACTTTCGCAATTACGACGCGCTGAATGTCACGTTCGCGCCGGACTGCAACGTCATCGTCGGTGAGAACGCGCAGGGAAAGACGAATCTGCTCGAAGCCATCGTCTATCTCTCGTCTGCCCGTTCGCCGCGCGCGAGGGCGGAAAAAGAACTCATTTCGTTCGGCAAGAGCGAATGCAGCATCAAGGCGAACGCGTTTGCGCGCAACCGAGATTTTCTGCTCGAGATCGCGCTCGCCGCGGGGAGAAGACGAAAAATTCTCATCAATAAGGTGCCCGTGAAAAAGGGGAGCGACCTCAGCGACGTGCTCGGCGCGGTCTACTTCTGTCCGGAGGATCTGCTGCTGATCCGCGACGGCGCGGCGGCGCGGCGCAAGTTCATGGACGACGCGCTCTGCCAGCTTCGCGCGCGCTACGCGCAGGCGCTCAGCGACTATCACCGCGCCTACGAGCACAAGACGCGCATTCTGCGCGACAGCGAAGAGTATCCGTCGCTTCTTGATACTTTGCCGGAATTTGACCTGCGCATGGCGCAGAGCGGAGCGGTCATCATCTACTACCGTGCGCGGTTCTGCGAGCGATTGAAGGAATATGCGGGCATCGCGCACCGCGAATGCTCCGGCGGCAGGGAAGAACTGGGCGTCGAATACCAGACGGTTTCGACCATTTCAGACCCGCTCGCGCCAATTGAAACGATTTACGACCAGCTGCGCGCGCATCAGGCATCGCACGCGGCGGCGGAACGGGCATCAAGAATGTGCCTTTCCGGCCCGCATAAGGACGATATCGCCGTGACGATCGGCGGCGTGAACGCAAGGCAGTTTTCGTCTCAGGGCCAGACCCGCACGGCGGCGCTCGCGTTCAAGCTCGCCGAGCGGGAGATTTACCGCGAGATCACATCCCGCACACCGCTGTTATTGCTCGACGACGTGCTGTCCGAGCTGGACCCACGACGGCAGGAATATGTGCTCAACCGCATCCTCGGCGGGCAGGTGTTTATCACGTGCTGTGAAGAGGATCGGTTGGGGACACTTTTGAGTGGAAAAGTGTTCCATATCTCGCAGGGAGCGGTAGTTTAGCCGCACCTATGCGGCTGGGAGATGCCGCCTGCGGGCGGCAAGACCACACCCCCCATTTTCTTTCCCGAGAAAGAAAACGGGCGGTGTGACCGTCCAAAAGAAAGGCGTTTCCCATTGAGAGCAAGCAGCTCGAAGAAGTGCGGCGCTTGCCGATTGCACTTCCCTGCGCGCGGCGTTGCCGCGTTGGGTGTTGCTATACGATTTGATTTGCTCCTACTATCCGCTGCCGCTCTGCTGATCTTGTAGGAGTGCAGACTAATTTCCGTCTATTGGAGCACTCCACAATGCGGCGAGCGCAGCAATGCCGCATTCCGCACGCAGTCTGCCGCCCAACTACCGTCACACGCGCCTCACGGTAGTAAGGCGCGGTTGCAAGACGTAACGACTCGCAGAAGATTCATGGCGAAGCCATGTACACCGCACCCACACTGCGCAGCGCGTGCAGTTATTCAATCTGCAAACCCGCAATGTCGGGGGTCGAGGGGGACTCCCCTCGCATTTCTCTTGGGGTTCCAAAGGGGGGATTCTCTTTGGAAAGAGAATCCCCCCTTTGACTGCGCACTCCCATGCCAATGGGAGACCACCCCGCGCCCTTTGGGCGCGATATCTGAGGAGGTACCATGTACCTGCACATCGGCAACAATGTCATGCTGCCAGAAAAGCACATCATCGGCGTCTTTGATCTCGAGATCACGTCGCAATCGAAGAGAACATCAGAATTTCTTAGGCGGGCGGAGGACGAGAGCCTTGTCATCGACGCCTGCGAGGACATTCCCAAGTCCTTTCTGGTGTGCGACCACCCGTATCACCCGCAGCTGGTTTATCTATCCGAGCTTTCGAGCCAAACACTGCAAAAGAGAATGGAGGAGCAGACATGAAGATCCCCGTTGCTTTGACAATGCTGGCAAGTCCCTTTTCCCTTCCCCACGATGAGCGCTGGATACTGCCCATCGCGCTCGGCTTTTTCACGCTGCTGACGGTGTATTTCACGTGGCGGCTCAAAACGGACGAGGGCGACAAGTGGCTCTTTCGGAAGAAAATGAAGGTGTCGGCGCTCTTCTGGCTTGCATGCGAAGTGCTCTGGCAGTTCCACGGTGCGGATTCGACGTTTCCCGTCGGGCCGATCACGGGCATTTTGTTTCTGTACCTAATGAGTCAGGCGCTGGTGTACGGTATTTACTGCGTGATTCAAAAGAAGAAAACAACAGCCGCGATGTAAGTGGCTTTCCCATCAAAATAGTGTTCGAGGCAGGGAGAAACGGGCCGGAAAGGGCTCCGACCCGGTTCTTCCTGCCTGATGACGAAAGGAGAACCCAAATGGCAGAAAATGAGATCCTGCAATCCACGGCGGTGGATGAAAACAACGACTATAACGCCTCAGAGATTCAGGTGCTCGAAGGACTGGAGGCGGTGCGCAAGCGCCCAGGCATGTACATCGGCTCGACGTCGGTGAGCGGCCTGCACCACCTCGTCTACGAAATTGTGGATAACTCCATCGACGAAGCGCTTGCGGGCTACTGCACGGAAATCAAGGTAACGATCAACGAGGGCAACACCATCACCGTTGTGGATAACGGCCGCGGCATTCCGGTCGACATTCAGGCGCAGACGGGCCGTCCCGCGCTCGAGGTCGTCTACACCGTGCTGCACGCAGGCGGCAAGTTCGGCGGCGGAGGCTACAAGGTTTCCGGCGGTCTGCACGGCGTCGGCGCGAGCGTTGTCAACGCGCTGTCCGAATGGCTGACGGTGCAGGTCCACAAAAACGGCAACATCTACGAGATGAAATTCTCCCGCGGCAAGATCACGCAGGAGATGACCATCATCGGCTCGACCGACCACACGGGCACGACCGTCACCTTCAAGCCCGATCCCGAGATGTTCGAAGAGCTCGAATACTCCTACGAAACGCTGCACACCCGCATGCGCGAAGAGGCATTTTTGAACGCGGGCCTTCGCATCACGATCGAGGATAAGCGCGTTGAGAGTGAAGAAAAGCCCGAGAGCGAGCGCCGTGACTCGATGTGCTACGAGGGCGGTATCCGCGAATTCGTCACGTGGCTCAACAAGAAGAAAGAGCCGCTGCACAATAACGTCATCTACATGAGCGGCATGAAGGGCGATTCGTTCGCGGAATTGGCGCTCCAGTATGACGACGGCTATCAGGAAAATATCCTGTCGTTCGCTAACAACGTCCACACGCCCGAAGGCGGCATGCACGAGACCGGATTTAAGGCAGCGCTCACGCGCGTTTTGAACGCCTACGGCATCAAAAACGGCATCATCAAAGAGGGCGACAAAGTCAGCGGCGAAGACTGCCGCGAGGGCCTGACCTGCGTCATCTCCGTCAAGCTCACGAACGCGCAGTTCGAGGGCCAGACGAAGGCAAAGCTCGGCAACAGCGAGATCCGCACACTGGTCGACGGCATCGTCTCCGACCGGCTGATGCAGTTCCTTGAGGAGAACCCCGTCGTGGCGCGCACGATTTTGGATAAGGCCATGACGGCCAACCGCGCGCGAGAAGCCGCGCGCAAGGCGCGCGAATCCATCCGCCGCAAGAGCGCCCTCGGCGGCGCGGCGATGCCCGACAAGCTGCGCGACTGCAACGAAAATAACCCCGAGCTCACCGAGCTCTACATCGTAGAGGGCGACTCGGCAGGCGGCTCTGCCACCCAGGGACGCGACTCGCGCTTCCAGGCGATCCTGCCGCTCTGGGGCAAGATGCTCAACGTCGAAAAGGTGCGCGCCGACAAAATTTACGGCAACGACAAGCTCCAGCCCGTCATCATCGCGCTCGGCGCCGGCCTTGGCGAAGAGTTCGATATCAATAAGCTCCGCTATCACAAGGTCATCATCATGGCGGATGCCGATGTCGATGGCTCGCACATCCGGACGCTGCTGCTGACGTTCTTCTTCCGCTATATGCGCCCGCTCATTGAAAACGGCTATGTCTATGCCGCGGTGCCGCCGCTTTTCAAGCTGACACGCGGCAAGACGCAGCGCGTTGCCTTCTCGGACGAGGAGCGCGACGCCGTTTCCGCCGAGCTGCGCGGCGACAATCCGAACGCAAAGGTCGATATTTCGCGCTTCAAAGGTCTTGGTGAAATGAACCCGCATGAGCTGTGGGAGACGACCATGGATCCCGAAAAGCGCACGCTCAAGCGCATCACGCTCGAGGACGCGGTGCTCGCCGACGAGACGTTCACGGTGCTGATGGGCGAGAAGGTCGAGCCGCGCAAGGAATTCATCGAACAGAACGCGAAATACGCGGTCAATCTGGACTTTTAAGAGAGGAGGACGAAGAAAATGGCACACAAAAACGTGGATTACAAACCCGAAGACATTCAATTCCCCAACCAAAAGATCGTGCAGAGCGAGCTTGTGCACGAGATGCAGTCCTCCTACATCGAATACGCGATGTCGGTCATCGTCGGGCGCGCGCTGCCCGACGTGCGCGACGGCTTGAAGCCTGTCCACCGCCGCATCCTGTACGCCATGTACGAAGACGGTCTGACGAGCGACAAGCCCTTCAAAAAGTCGGCGACCTGCGTCGGCGACGTGCTGGGCCGCTATCATCCGCACGGCGACGCGTCGGTGTACGACGCGCTCGTGCGTCTCGCGCAGGACTTCTCCATGCGCTATATGCTCGTCGACGGCCACGGCAACTTCGGTTCCATTGATGGCGACCCTCCGGCCGCCTACCGATACACCGAGGCCAGAATGTCGAAGATCGCGAACGAAATGCTGCGCGACATCGACAAGGAGACCGTCGACTGGGACCCGAACTTCGATGAGAGCCGCAAGGAGCCCCGCGTGCTGCCCGCGCGCTTCCCGAACCTGCTGGTCAACGGTTCTTCCGGTATCGCCGTCGGTATGGCGACGAACATCCCGCCGCACAACCTCACGGAGGTCATCAACGCCTGCGTCTGCGTGCTCGACAATCCCGAGGCGACGCTTTACGACCTGATGCAGCACGTCACGGGCCCCGACTTCCCGACCAAGGGCATCATTATGGGCCGCAGCGGCATCCGCGCGGCTTACGCCACGGGCCGCGGTAAGATCATCCTGCGCGCCCGCACGGAATTTGAAGAATTCGGCCGCGACCGCACGCGCATCATCGTTACCGAGCTTCCGTATCAAGTGAACAAGCGCATGCTCATCAAGAACATGGCCGACCAGGTGAACGACAAGCGTTTGGAGGGCATTTCCGATATCCGCGACGAGACCGACCGCACGGGTATGCGCATCGTCATTGAAGTCAAGCACGACGCGAATCCGCAGGTGGTCCTGAACCGCCTCTTCGCGCAGACGCAGTTACAGACGAGCTTTGCCATCAACATGCTGGCGCTCGTCGATAACCAGAAGCAGCCGAAGATTCTGTCCCTGCGCCACATCATCGACGAGTATCTCGCCTTCCAGGAAGAGCTCATCACGCGCAGAACGCAGTACGACCTCAAAAAGGCGCGCGAGCGTGAGCACCTGTTACAGGGCTTACTGATCGCGCAGGACAACATCGACGAGGTCATCCACATCATCCGCACGAGCTACGACGACGCGAAGGAAAAGCTGATGGAACGCTTCTCGCTCTCCGACGTGCAGGCGCAGGCCATCCTCGATATGCGCCTGAAGGCCTTGCAGGGCCTCGACCGCGAAAAGCTGCAGAACGAGTACGACGAGCTGGAAAAGAAGATCGCCTACTTTGTCGAGCTTCTCTCCAACGAGACGATGCTCAAGGGTGTCCTCAAGGACGAGCTCATCGAAATTCGCGACAAGTATGGCGATGAGCGCAAGACCGAAATTCAGGAGGTCGAGGACGAGATCGACATTGAAGACCTCATCGAGGAGGAGCAGTGCGTCTTCACCCTGACCCGCAACGGCTACATCAAGCGCACGAGCGCGAGCGAATACACCGCGCAGAGTAAGGGCGGCATGGGCAAGAAGGGCATCACCACCCGCGACGAGGACACGGTGGTCGACGTGTTCACCGCCTCGACCCACGACTATATCCTCTTCTTTACGGACACCGGCAAGGTGTACCGCAAGAAGGGCTATCAGATCCCCGAGAGCGGCAAGGCTGCCAAGGGCACAAACATCGTCAACATCATCCAGGTGGAGACGGGCGAGCGCGTGCAGGCGATGATCCACTTCCGCGACTTGAATGCCGAGAATCTATTCCTCACCATGGTCACGCGCAACGGCACGGTGAAGAGATTGCCGGTCGAGACGCTCAAGAACCTGCGCAACAACGGCATCCGCGCGCTGAACCTCGACGAGGGCGACGAGCTGGTGAGCGTGCGCGAGACGGACGGCGAGCAGAAGATTCTGATCGCCACGCACGACGGTATGGCGGTCGTCTTTGACGAGACCGATGTCCGTGCGATGGGCCGCACGGCGGTCGGCGTGCGCGGCATCAAGCTGCGCGAGGGCGACTACGTCGTCGGCGCCGCCCGCGCCCAGGAGGGCAAGGAAGTCCTGACCATCACCGAAAAGGGCTACGGCAAGAAGACGCCGGTCGAGGAATACCGCATCACGAACCGCGGCGGCCTCGGCATCAAGAACTACATGGTCACGGAGAAGACCGGCGGCATCGTCGGCGTCAAGGTCGTGGACGGCAGCGAGGATCTGCTGCTCGTCACGCGCGCGGGCATCCTCATCCGCACACCGGTCGAGGCGATCCGTACGACGGGCAGAGCCACGCAGGGCGTGATCGTCATGCGCTTCAAGGAAGAGGGAGACAGCGTCATTTCCATGGCGCTCACAGAGCATGAGGAGAGCGAGGAGTAAACTCCTCGAACCTCTTGTCCCACTGCGTGGGACGAAACCACACCCCCCATTTTCTTTCCCGAGAAAGAAAACGGGCGGTGTGACCGTCCAA
>ERZ1673747.2216-NODE-2216-length-15789-cov-4.360048_pt1 | contig 15789 bp, 16 predicted proteins | sample MGYA00580220_ERZ1673747 | MGnify/ENA primary metagenome ERZ1673747 (study PRJEB41218, sample SAMN15661769) | gut metagenome | host: Homo sapiens | place: Canada: London | collected 2015-08-20/2019-03-30 | study: EMG produced TPA metagenomics assembly of... | reverse complement strand
ACATCGACCAGCTCCATGCGCTGGCACAGGCTCTGATGGAACGCGAAAAGCTCAACGAGAAGGAGTTCAACACCGTGATGGCTGGCGGCAAGCTGCCCCCGCGTGACGGTGACGAGCCTGCACAGGAACCCGCCGCACCGGCGGCCCCTGTGGAGACCGCAGAACCTGCCGAGAGTGCAGAGCCCGCTGAACAGGCGGAGCAGGCCGTGCTGGGCGAGGAAATGCCCGACCCGGCGCAGGATGCCCCGCGGGAAAACGAATGATCGAAGGGAGCGAGTGTCGTGGAGGAAAATTTTAACCCGGTCGCACGCACCCGGGCCAACTATTATACCCCGGGCAGCCCGGTGCAGTTCGTCTGTGTGGAACTGCTCAAGGGCGAACTCAGCGGCGAGAACGCAGTCTGCCTGACCTTCAAGAACATCTCCAAGGTTACCCTGACTGCACTGGAGATCCACTTCAAGTGCAAGGGCGTGGACGGTATCATCCTGTGTGAGGATGCCTTTGAATACCGCGAGATCGAGGTCAAGCCCGGTGAGAGCTTTGGCATGGACGATGCCGTGTTCGTGACCCAGAAGGCCATCACCAGCGTGGATGTGGTCCTGAAGAACGTATACAGCGGCAAAAAGGTCGTGCATCTGGATGCCATCAAGCGCGTTCGCCTGCCGGCCCCGCGCCGCCTGAGTCCGGAGCTGGAAAAGGCACTGGAAAGCCGGATGAACCGCACCGGCCTCAAGTATATGCCGCAGGTGTTCGAGAACGGCTGGTACTGTGCCTGCGGTTCCTTCCACCCGAAGGAAGAGGACACGGTCTACTGCACCGAGTGCGGCTGTGACCGCATCCTGCTGCAGAACGCCCTGAACACCCTGCTGCAGCCCGGCCAGAAGGCCGCCCCTGCAGAGCAGGCCCCGGCGGCGGAGGCCACCCGCGTGGTGAGCGCCGCCCCGCAAGAAGAGCCGACCCGCATTGTGGCCAGCGCGCCGGTGCAGGCAGAGCCCACCCGGGTCATCCCGACGGCCCGCCCGGCAGAGCCTGTCGGCGCTCCGACCAGCTTTGCACCGCCGGTGGAACACACCCCTGTTCCGGAAGCAGAGCCTACCCGGGTGCTGGATGCCGCCACCCGCGCGGCGTTCCCCGGCAGCGGTGCAGCGGCTGTGGATGACGAGGGCACCCGTGTGATGCCTGCTGCTGCCCGCCGTGCCGCCCCGGCCCGCCAGCCGGAACCCGAGGTGGAGCAGTACGATGAGGAAGACGATGCGGAAGAGAGCCGTGACGGCATTGCTGAGACTCTCGTCCGCTGGGTCCCGCCCATCACCGCCATCGTCTGCGCAGGCATTGCGCTGTGGGGCTTCGTCTATTATCAGTTTATGATGTAAATGAATGACGGAGGAGGCTGCGCTTCCTCCGTTTTTTGGTTGTACGAAGGAGAAACGTTATGCCCGACGAAGCACTGCAAACCGCTTTTGAGATCAAAACTACCTGCGATGAGATCAGCCGCAAGCTACTGCGCTGGCACTGGGAGAACAAGCCCGGGGAGCACAGCCTGGGAGCCCTGCTGGATCACATCCGCACCCGCCAGCAGGAGAGCCCCGAATATTATGACCGTCTGCCCGATCTGGCGGGCCGAAACAGCTGGCAGCAGCTGGATACCACCCTGTGTATGCGGGTGCTGCTGGACCCTGAAAAGGATGCTGCCCGCCCGCTGGATCTGCTGGGCAATACGGAGCACCCGGCTGCTGCCCGCCGGGCCTGCAACGCGGTGCGCACCGCCCGCAATGAAGCGGCCCATGCCTCCGACCGCACGGCGGTTGCGCAGGCGGCGATCCTCTTCAACGAGGCCGTGGAAGCACTGGAAGAGGGCTATGCAGGCGCGCCCCTGCGCACCAGTGAGCTGGGCCAGTATTACCGGCTGGCTGAGGATTATCTGAGCCGCTGCGGAGCCAAAAAGCCCATTGCGTCGGCGGCCCCGGAAGAGAAAGCATCTCGCGCGGCAAAGTCCGGCCAGAGCACTGCGGGCAGGAAAAAAGAGGGGACTTCCGGCAGTGCTTCCCGCCGCAGCAGCACAAAGCAGAACACGAGCGGCCGCAGCTCCGGCGGCAGATCCCAGAACCGGAAGCAGGGCGGCAGCCGGAACAGCCGTGCCCGGGCCAGGCAGAAGCAGAAACAGGCCAACCGCACCGTTCTGCTGGTGCTGCTGGCGATCCTGGCCGTTGGTCTGCTGATTCGCGGCTTTACCATGAACTGGCAGTGAAAGAGTGAGGAAACTATGAAGCAAAAACTGATTTTTCTGGATATTGACGGTACTTTGCTGCCTCCCGGTGAGATGACCGTTCCGGCCAGTGCCGTGGAGGCCATCCGGCAAGCCCGGGCCAACGGCCACAAGGTGTTTCTGTGCACTGGGCGCAACCTGCGCATGACGAAGCCGCTGCTTGCCTACGGTTTCGATGGCTTTGTCTGCTCTGCAGGCGGCTATGTAGGCTGTGATGGGAAAATTCTCGTGGATCTTCCCATGGAGCCTGCGCAGGTCGAGGGCCTGCGGGAGGTGCTGGGGCGTGCCGGTGCCGAGTGCACACTGGAAGCCCGGGATGATACTTACGGCGGCATCAGGATGATCGAGCGGTTCGCCCATTTGTTCCCCCGCAAGCCGGGGCAGCTGAACAGCGAGGCCGAGCGCTGGCGCAAAACGATGGAGTATGGCATGACCATCCGGCCCATTGAGGAATACCACGGAGAGCCGGTTTACAAGGTGGTGTTCATCGCCCCCAACGAGGCCTGCCTTACCGAGGCAAAGCAGCTGTATGAGGATCAGTTCATCTTCTGCGAGTCCCGGCTGGGGGATACCCCGTCAGCCATCGTCAACGGGGAACTCATCAACCGCAAGTTCAACAAGGGCACCGGCATCAAGGCTATCTGTGATGATCTGGGGTGTTCGCTGGCCGATACCATCGGCTTTGGCGACAGCGACAATGACCTGCAGATGACCGATGTGGTAGGCATCAGCGTCTGCATGGCCAATGGCTCCGACAACCTGAAAAAGCTCTGCGACCGCATCTGCCCGGCTGTGACGGAGGACGGCGTGGCAAGGGAGCTCAAAACTCTGGGCCTGATCTGAGAGCAGCCTTCCACAAAAGAAGAGATGATAACAAAAAATTCCCGCTCCATCGAGCGGGAATTTTTGTTAGAGAGGGTTATTTCTGATGGACTGCCTTGTGATATACCGCATAGGCGATCACGGCAGAGAGGGCCTCTGTAATCCAGAAGGCGTGCCAGACACCGGTAGGGCCCATGCGGCCGCACAGCACCCACGCAATGGGCATGATGAAGATGATGTAGCGGCAGATGGAGATGACCAGCGAAGGCACGCCCTTGCCCAGACCCTCCAGCGCGCCGGAGGAGGTGGTAGACACTGCCGAGACGATGAACCCCAGGCAGATGATCCGCAGGGCGGTCTGGCCGATGGCGATGGTCTCGGGGTTAGAGGTGAACAGACCCATCAGCGGGCCTGCAATGGTCAGGCAGAGCAGGGTGCCAATGGCCATGATCCCGGCGCTCAGGCCCAGTGTCAGGTTGTAGAGCCTGGACACACGGCCATGCTCCCGGGCACCGTAGTTGTAGCCCACCAGCGGGCGCATCCCCTGCACGATGCCGTTGGCCGGCAGGTAAAGGAAGGTCTGGAGTTTGTAGTAGATGCCCAGCACCGTCACATAGCTCTGGGAGTAGACCGCCAGCAGGCCGTTCAGGAAGGTTACCAGCAGGCTGGGCAGGGCCAGATTCAGGATGGCCGGTACGCCGATGGCATAGAGCTTGCCGTCAAGGGCGGCATCGAACCGCAGGCAGCGGCGGGAGAAGCGGACGGCGACTTCGGTGGTGCAGTAGACATAGAGGTAGACCACAAGGGAAACGGCCTGCCCGATGCCGGTGGCAAGGGACGCACCGGCAATGCCCAGGGCGGGCACCGGCCCAAGGCCGAAGATGAGGACAGGGTCGAGGGCGATGTTGGTCACGCAGCCGGTGATCAGCGCCACCATGGCAACGTTCATCCGGCCCACGGACTGGAAGATCTTCTCAAAGGCGAGGTCTGCCATGTTGACCAGCGAGAACAGGAACACGATGGTGGAGTAGGTCACGCCCATGTCCACCAGAGTGGGATCGGTAGTGAAGCGGCGCAGGAAGCCGGGCATGATGGCAATGCAGAGGACCATGCCCAGCACGCCGTGCAGCAGGGAAAACATCATGCCATGGGTGGCGGCCCGGTTGGCGTTCTCGTGGTCGCCTGCGCCGAGGTAGAGTGCGATCTGGGCATTGATGCCGATGCCAAAGCCGATGGCCACTGCATTGACAAAGTTCTGGATGGGAAACACCAGCGAAAGCGCCGTCATGGCCTGCTCGCTGATCTGGGCCACAAAGAGGCTGTCCACGATGTTGTACAGGCTGTTCACCAGCATCGAGATGACGTTGGGCAGGGCCATGGAGAGCAGCAGCGGGAACACCGGTCTGGTTTTCATAAAAGTATCGTTCATTTTCATTGCTCCTGAGGGTCAGATTTGGATTTGAAGGCAAAGCAAAAGCCACACAATGGCTTTTGTGCCATTGTGTGGCGAAAAGTTGCAGAATGCTGTAAAAATCCACACGATATTTTATTGCTTCAAAGATACCACATCACAGGGATACTTGTCAAGGACTTTTTAAAATAAAAGTACGACTTTTTACAGCGGGCCCTTGCCCTTGACATGGGGCGCGGCGGCGGTAAAATAAGAACAGAACGCACAAAAGGAGGATCTGCCATGAAATGGATGATCGCGTCGGACCTGCACGGGTCGGCTTACTACTGCCGCAAAATGCTGGAGGCCTTTGAGCGGGAGGGAGCCGACCGGCTGTTCCTGTTGGGCGACCTGCTCTACCACGGCCCCCGCAACGACCTGCCCCGAGAGTACGCCCCCAAGGAGGTCATCCCCCTGCTGAACGGGAAAAAGGAGAAGCTGCTCTGCGTGCGGGGCAACTGTGATGCCGAGGTGGATCAGATGGTGCTGGAATTCCCCGTGCTGGCCGATTATGCGGTGCTTCCGGTGGGGCAGCGGCTCATTTATGCGACCCACGGGCATATCTATCATGTGAAAAATCTGCCGCCGCTGGCCCCGGGAGATGTGCTGCTGCACGGGCATACCCATGTTCCGGCCTGGACAGAGTTCGGGCAGGGAAATCTTTACCTGAATCCGGGTTCTGTAAGCATCCCCAAGGAGAACAGCCCCCACAGCTACATGACCCTGGAAGGAAACACGATGCAATGGAAAGAGCTGGAAAGCAGCGCTGTTTTCCATGAACTGACCCTTTGATAAAGTCCCCCGGCCGGTTTTGCGGGCAGCTTGAAATTTGCCCACCGGTATGGTATGATAAAACTGAAAACAGATCGGCAAAGTTCCGCAGAGCAGTGCTGTGCGGGGCAGGAGCCTTTTTGTTTCCACAATGAGTTAGCTAAAACTAACAAAATGACGAAAACAGCGGGCTGGACTTGTGCAGTTTGACAGGGGTGCCCGCAGATACAGCATGGAGGGGACAACAATGGTAGAAACGATTCTGAGGGTCGATGGTATGATGTGCGGTATGTGCGAGAGCCACATCAATGATGTGGTGCGCAAGACCGCCCGGGTGAACAAAGTGACTTCTTCCCACACCAGGGGCGAGACGGTCATCATCTCGGAGCAGCCGGTGGATGTGGAGGCGCTGAAGGCTGCCATTGCCGAAACGGGCTACACTGTGACCGGCGTGCAGACCCGGCCCTATGAAAAAAAGGGCTTCTTCTCGTTCCTGAAAAAGTAACAGCCCGGTGTTTCTGGCCGGGCTGATCATGCAAAACAGGAGGGATCTCGTTATGAGGATCTTGGTGTACGGCGCAGGCGTTCAGGGCTGTCAGCTGGCCCACAGTCTGGCACAGAACAAGAAAAATGTGGTCACCCTGCTGGCCAGGGGCGAGTGGAAGGCAGTCATTGACCAGAAGGGCCTGACCATCCGCCACATGCTCCAGCGGAAAACAACGGTGGATCGGATGCAGACAATAGACGTGCTGGCCCCCGAGGATGTGTATGACCTTGTGTTTGTCGCGGTGCAGGCCGGGCAGCTGGCCGATGTGCTGCCCATCCTCAAGGCAAACCGGAGCCAGTACTTCATCTTTGTGGGCAATGATCCCTATGCGCAGGAGATCTGCAGGCCATGCAGCGCCCGGTGGATAAGATCGCCTTTGGCTTCCAGAACAATGCGGGCCGCCGGGAGCATGACCGGCTGGTCAGTGTGCACATGGGGATGGGAATGACCGTCGGCGGAGCAACCGCACCCCTGTCCGGCGCGTTCCGCCTGCGGCTGCAGGCTGCCTTTGAGGGTACCCACTACAAGCTGACCTATTACAGCGATATGGACGAGTGGCTCAAGAGCCACATCGCCTTTATCCTGCCCTGCGCCTATGCCTGCTATGCGGTGGATGGGGAACTTTCCCGCACCACAGTGGAACAGCGCAGGATGATCGTGGATGCCGCCTGGGAGTGCTGTGAGATGCTGAAAGCGGCAGGTGTACCCGTGAACGATGCGGAGAACACCGACCGCTACCGCGAGGGCACCAAACAGCGGAAAAAGACCGAGCGGATGGTCTACTGGATGGCGCAGACGGTCGTTGGGAAGTGGTGCATTTAGGATCACGCCATGCGTGCGGTGAGCGAGATGCAGTATCTGGATGAAGCGTTTGCCGCCCTGCGGGCCACCACATTGGTGGAGATGACTGCCTGGGATGAACTGCGCAGATCCCTGCCCAGAAAGAAGTAAGAGCCGGAAAATGTCCGGAGCATGAGAAAAAGCCTGTCGGTTTTTGCGCTGACAGGCTTTTTTCTATTGGTTCCGTGCCCAGAAGGCGGCAAGCTGCTGCTCCAGCTCTGTGGTGCTGCGCAGGTATTGGAGCTGGTGCCAGTGGCGGGGGAACAGGCGGGTGTATTCGGCGCGGGCAAAGCGGTCATCCAGCAGAAGCACCACGCCCCTGTCTTCCTGCGTGCGGATGACCCGGCCCGCCGCCTGCAGCACCTTGTTCATGCCTGGGAAGCGGTAGGCGTAGTCGAAACCGGTGCCGTCCGCCTCGTCATAGTAACGGCGCAAAATCTCCTGCCGGGGGTTCACCTGAGGCAGGCCCACCCCCACGATGGCGCACCCGATGAGCCGGTCGCCCACCAGATCCACGCCCTCGCCAAAGATGCCGCCCATGACCCCGAAGCCCAGCAGCGTTTTTGCGGGGCTTGGGCCGAACTGTTCCAGAAAGGCCGCCCGGGCCGCGTCGTCCAGACCACTCTCCTGGGCCAGCGTCCCGATGTCCGGGTAACGGGCGGTGAAGTCCTCATATACCTGCCGCAGATAGGCGTAGCTGGGAAAAAAGGCCAGATAGTTGCCCACCTTGGCCCGGGCCAGTGCGGCCAGTGCATCCGAGACGGCCTGCACACTGGCCTCCCGGTCCCGGTAGCGGGTGGAGATGCCGGGCAGGCAGTAGAGCCCCAGATGTTCGGGCGGAAACGGGCTTTCCAGTGCCACAGCCCGGGCATCGGAACAGCCCAGCACGGAGCGGTAGTAGCCCGGCGGGGTGAGCGTTGCGCTGAACAGTGCCGCAGCCCGCCCGGCGGCAAGGCTGGCATCCACAAAGGGGGCGGGGTCAAGGCAGAGCAGCTCCCATTCCAGCTCGCTGCCCCGGGCTGTCAGCTGGGTGACAAAATGCGCGTCGTACCGTTCTGCCGCCCGGGTGATATCCTGCACCGCAAAGTAGAGCTCGAGCAGCTGGGCGTGGGCATCGGCCTCCGGGTTGGCCTCCAGCCAGTCCTGCAGGGGAGGCTGCAGGCTGAACAGCAGCCGGAGCAGCTCCTTCGGCAGCTCTTGCAAAAAGACCGTGCCATCCTGCGCCAGCAAAGGCTCCGACAGCGGGAAGGCGGCTTCTGCCGGTTCGGTGTCCAGAAGGCTGGTCTGTTGGGTGAGATCCTCTGGCGGCGATTCGGTGGGCGCTGAACCCCGGCGGGGGGCCAGCTTCGTTACCGCCCGGCGCGCTTCCAGAAAGCCCCTGTCTGCCTTTGTCAACGCGGTTTTCAGTGCGCTTTTTCCTTTGCCGATGGCCCGTCTGGCATCGGTCAGGCTGCTCTTGCAGAACCGCGCCGAGTACATGGCTCTGGCCCGGTCCGGCAGGTTATGAGCCTCGTCGATGAGAAAAATGTAGTCGCCCGCCGCATCGAAAAAGCGCCGCAGGTGCACGGTGGGGTCGAACAGATAGTTGTAGTCTCCGATGACCACATCACACCACTCGCTCAGATCCAGCCCCAGCTCAAAGGGGCAGACCCTGTGCCGCCGGGCGGTCTCGGTCAGGGCGGCCCGGTCATAGGGGACGGCGCTGTCCAGCAGGTCGGCCAGCGCATCCTTCAGCCGCTCGTAGTAGCCGTTGGCGTAGGGGCAGACTTCCGGCAGGCAGGCGGGACGGCCTTCAGCATCCTTACACAGGCAGGACTTCTCCTTGGCGGTCAGGGTCACGCTGCGCAGGGAAAGCGCCGGGTCTGCCGCCCGCAGACGGGCCAGTGCATCCTCAGCAGCGGCCTGTGTCGTGTTGCGGGCGGTCAGGTAGAAGATCTTTTCCCCCTTGCCCTCGCCCATGGCTTTCAGGGCAGGGAAGAGGGCACTCATCGTTTTGCCGATGCCGGTGGGTGCCTGGCAGAACAGCCGGGTACCGCCCTTCTGCTCTGCCTTGCCCGCAGCACAGGCGCGATAGATCTCCCCGGCAAGGGCGCGCTGCCCGGGACGGTAGGCCGGAAACGGAAATTGCAGGGCCCCAAGGCTCCGGTTCCGGGCTTCCACCCAGTCCAGCTGCCGCCGTGCCCAGGGAAGATACTGCCGCAGCAGGTCGTTGAGAAACGCATCCAGCTCAGCGGCGGAGAAGTGCCGGGTATAGCGGATAATCTCATCGGTGTCGATCTGGTAATAGGTCAGCCGGACATCCAGTGTTTCCAGCTCCCGCTGCTCGGCGCAGATGGCCCCGTAAACCATGCCCTGCGCCCAGTGGCAGGGGTTCATGTCCTCCGTGATGGCATCGGTGGGCGCGGCGGTGGTCTTGATCTCGTCGATGACCACCGTGCCGTCCTCATCGGTAAAAATGCCGTCGGCACGGCCCTCGATGGTGAACCCGATTCCCTCCATCGTCCGCTCTGCCGTGAGGAACACCTCAGCGGCGTAGCCTTCACCCGCCGCCTTCTGGAGCCTGCGGTGGATGCGTGCGCCCTCGTTGGCGCGGTCAAAGCCGGTAAAGCGGCTGTCGATACTGCCGGTGCGGAGCAGGAACTCCACCAGCTCCCGGACAGAGAGACGGATGGTTGGCATGGGGTTCACTTCCTTTCTCTTGAAATTCTGCGCTTCGGTCAGGCTGTACAGAGCAGGGCCTACCCGAGACCCAGGATCTTTTGACAATTTGCTGCAACAGCATTCACCTGGTCAAAATCCACGGCGGCCCGGTAATAAGTCTCCAGCTCATCATGGCAGTTCTTGGCCTGAGCCATCAGGGCGACAGCCTGGTCGATGAGCTCGGAGGCGGCACGGTCGTTGAAGCGCAGGCGGGCGCGGAAGCCGGACAGGTTCTCCCGGTCCACAAAGCGGGTGCAGCGCACGGCCTGCACGCCGGGCAGCTGGATGGGATGCCAGAGGTTGTCGGTCAAAAAAGCCAGCCGCAGGGCCGGGATGAAGATGTGGTCGATCTGATCTTCAGGGTGCATGGCGCAGGGGCAGGTGATGATGTGGTAGCCCCGGGCCAGCGCTTCGGCCCGGATGAGTTCCAGCAGCAGGCGGGAGACCGCCCCGTAATCATCCCGGAATACCACATACCGGTCGGCCAGCGCTTCCACCGTGCCCCGGTAGAATACCATCCCCTTGGGGGTAATGGCTGAGAGCAGCCGAAGCTCCTCGCTGGCGGTGCCCTCGGTGCGGGGAAGCAGCCGGGTGCAGAGCCGCTTGACGTAGCGGCGCACCTTTTCAAAGTTGGCGCTGCAGGCCTCGGCCCGGCGGCTGTCCAGCATCAGGCTGCCTGCCGATGCGATATACCGGGCTGCCCGGCCCCGCAGGGCGGCATTCCGGGCAAACAGGGCCTTGACCTCGTCCCGGTGGGGAGCCAGCTTTCCGGCATCGATGGTGTGGTACAGGCTCACCACCAGCTCATCAGCCCCGGGCGCGTCCGGCTCCACCACATGGGGCGCGGTGGCATCGATGATGGCGCGTTTCTGGTCGAGGAAGATGACCCCGTCCAGACTGTCCGGGTCGCTGGCACAGTGAATCTTTTCGATGCGCTGGCCCTGCTGCTCGGCGGCCTGGGCCAGATGTTTCATCAAGGTGGATTTGCCGCATCCCGGCCCGCTTTTGATGAGAAGCATCTGCATCCCGGGCTCCCGGCGCAGCGGCTCAAAATAACCCTTGAAGCCCGCCGGTGTGGTGGCCCCCAGAAAGAAATCGGGGGAACGGCTTTGGATCGTTTTCATATCAGAACACCTCACTTTTGCTTTAGGGTATGCAAAAATGAAGGAAGATGATACTTGGACGGAGGGGTTAATAGGTATGCAGACAGACTTCGTTTATTTTATCCCGCAGGGCCACAAAATCCGCAAAGGCGGCGGGCTTGTTCTGCGCCTGCCGGAGCAGGGCGGCGGGGTGGAAGGTGCCCATGAACCATACGCCGTTCTTTTGCACAAAGGTGCCGTGCTCCTTGGTCACGGAGAAATCGGTGCGGATCATCCGCTGAGAGGCGATGCGGCCCAGGCAGACCACGATCTTTGGCTGCAGCAGCTTGAACTGCTCCCGGAGCCAGGGCATACAGGCCTCGCTCTCGGTGGGCAGCGGGTCACGGTTCTGGGGCGGGCGGCACTTGACGATGTTGGCAATGTAGCAGTTTTTGCTTCGGTCCAGATCGATGGCAAACAGGTATTTGTCCAGCAGCTGGCCGCTGCGGCCCACAAAGGGCAGGCCCTGCTCGTCCTCGCTCTGGCCCGGGCCTTCGCCCACGAACAGCACCTCAGCAGTCTGGACACCCTGCCCGAACACCACATGGGTGCGGTCAGTGCACAGCTCACATCTGCGGCAGGCAAGGCACTCGGCCTTTAATGTATCCCAATCCATAGCAGTTTGATCTCCTTGCAGCTGAATGATAATTTATTCACAAATAAAAAATGTTTTTCTCCTAAAATAATAGCACAAAAAGCCAATTTTGTCTTGAACTTTTTGCCGGGTGTGCTAGAATAAAAGAGAAAGGCATCCTTGTGTCCAACAGGCACCCGGATGTGAATTTTGGATAGTTAATTCGGAGGTAATCAACAATGGCTGATATGTTCGCACCGCTGGTAGCACAGCTGAAGGCAAACCCCAAGACGATCGTTTTTACCGAGGGCAATGACCCCCGCATCCTGGAGGCAGCCAGCAAGCTGCTGGCCGAGGGCGTTCTGAAGGTTGTCATGGTGGGCAACGAGGCTGAGTGCAAGGCTGCTGCTGCCGCAGGCAATTTTGATATTTCCGCTGCTGAGATCATTGACCCTGAGAACTACGCAGGTTTCGACGAGATGGTGAACACCATGGTCGAGCTGCGCAAGGGCAAGCAGACCGCTGAAGAGTGTACCGCAATGCTGAAGAAGTCCAACTACTTCGGCACCATGCTGGTCAAGATGGGCAAGGCTGACTGCCTGCTGGGCGGCGCTACTTACTCCACCGCCGATACCATCCGCCCCGCTCTGCAGCTGGTCAAGACCAAGAAGGGCGCACATCTGGTGAGCTCCTGCTTTATTCTGGACCGCGACTGCGGCGAAGAGGGTCTGAAGCGCATTGCCATGGGCGACTGCGCTGTCAACATTGATTACACCGATACCGTTGATAAGGCTACCGGCGAGGTCAAGATCGCTGCATCCGCAAAGCTGGCTGAGGTGGCCGTTGAGACTGCCAAGACCGCAAAGCTGTTCGGCATCGATCCGAAGGTCGCAGTTCTGAGCTTCTCCACCAAGGGCTCCGGCAAGGGCGGCACCGTTGCTCTGAGCCATGACGCTACCATCAAGGCTCAGGAGATGGACCCCGAGCTGGCTGTGGACGGCGAGCTGCAGTTTGACGCTGCCGTTGCTCCCGAAGTTGCACAGGTCAAGTGCAAGGGCAGCAAGGTCGCTGGCCAGGCCAACACCTTCATCTTCCCCTGCATCGAGGCCGGCAACATCGGCTATAAGATCGCTCAGCGTCTGGGCGGCTACGCTGCCTACGGCCCCATTCTGCAGGGCCTGAACGCACCCATCAACGACCTGTCCCGTGGCTGCAACGCTGACGAGGTCTACAAGATGAGCCTGATCACTGCCTGCCAGTCCTAACTTTTATTCAGCACTCTGCCCCTTCTGGTGTAATGCCGGAAGGGGCTTTTGTTTTGCATGTTGTTTGATGGTTTTGCCAAAGGCTCCCCCTTTGGGGGAGCTGGCGCAAAGCGCCTGAGAGGGCGAGCCCGCTGCCGGGGCTTGCAATCTCCCCAAAAACATGCTATAATAATCAAGCACAAAATGTGCCATGCCGGACAGCGCCTGCTGCGTGGTTCGGCATACGGATGCGGGCCCTGTACGATGGGGCCGCTGTGAACCAGGTCAGGTGGGGAACCAAGCAGCCTTAAGCGGTGTGTCCCGTGCGTTTCAGTCAGCCTGCATCCGTATGCCGAGTTACGCAAGGCGGGGGTCAAACCCCGTCAGCGCTGCCCGGCTTTTTTGTTGAAAGGGGAGAAGCAGATGTATCGAGCCCTGTACCGCAAGTGGCGGCCCCAGCGGTTTGAGGATGTGGTGGCCCAGCGCGGCATCGTGACCGCACTGCGCAACCAGATCGCCACAGGCCGTGTGGGCCACGCTTATCTGTTTACCGGCGTGCGCGGCACCGGCAAGACCAGCTGTGCCAAGATCTTTGCCAAGGCAGTCAACTGCCTGCATCCCCAGAACGGTGACCCCTGCGGTGAGTGCGAGATCTGCAGAGGCATCGACAACGGCAGCATTCTGGACGTGGTGGAGATGGACGCGGCCTCTAACAACGGCGTGGACGATATCCGTGATCTGCGTGATGAAACAGCCTACACCCCCAGCGCCTGTCATTATAAGGTATATATCATCGACGAGGTGCACATGCTCTCCACGGCAGCGTTCAATGCCCTGCTGAAAACGCTGGAGGAACCGCCCGCCCACGTCATCTTTATTCTGGCGACCACGGAGATCCAGAAGGTTCCTGCCACCATCCTTTCCCGGTGTCAGCGGTACGATTTTACCCGCATCGGCCCCGAGGATATCGCCCAGCGTGTGGAGTACATCGCCGGGCAGGAGGGACTGGAGTTGTCCGGCGAGGGGGCGGAGCTTATCTCCCGCCTTGCCGATGGTGCCATGCGAGACGCGCTGTCCATTCTGGATACCTGTGCTGGTGTCACGGCAAAGATCGATGCAGACGTTGTCCGCCGGATGGCAGGTGTGACCGACCGGAGCTATCTGTTCCATATTTCGGATGCGCTGGAAGCGCAGGATGCCGCCGCGGCACTGGCACAACTGGCTCAGCTGCGTCAGCAGTCGGTGGATGTGAAGCGGCTGACCGAGGAGCTTATTGCCCATTACCGTGCGCTGATGCTGGCGGCCCTGCCCGGCGGGCAGGCACTCCTCTCGGGTGTATCCCCGGAAGAGGAAAAGCTCTATCTGGAAAAAGGCCCCCGGATGGGGCAGCGGGAGGCGATCCGGGCCATCCGGGCTCTGGGCAACGCTCTGGAGCACATGACCCGTGGCAGTGACCAGCGGATAGAGCTGGAACTGGCCCTGTTCAGCCTTTCGGAGCCGCCCCAGCAGGTGGCGGTACAGGCTGTGCCCGCCGCCCGGCCTGCGGTCCCTGCACAGGAGGCCCCCAGACCGTTTGCGTCGGCACCGGTCAAGCCTTTCGTAAGTGCACCGGCGGCATCAGCTCCCGTGCAGGAACCTTCTGTGGAACCGGCGCCGATGCAGCAGTCTGAGTCGGAACCGGTACCTCAGCCCGTGGAACCTCCCAAGGCAGAAGCAGCAGCTTCTGCGGAAGAAGAGCTGCCGCCCCTGCCGGAGGAACCGCCGGTGACTTCGGAGGCCCCGCCCCCTTGGGACGAGTCGGCCCCGGCTGCGCCGCCGCAGAGAGAAGCGCCTCCGGCTCCTGCGCAGGAAGTGCCTGCGGCCCAGCCTCAGCCGGAGCCCAAGCCGGAATATACGGCTGACCCGGCGCTGAACAAGCCCCGCAAGGTGGCGGCAGAGGGAATCAATCCTTTTCCGCAATGGGCAGAGGTCATCAAGCTCCTGCAGGAGCAGGATCCCATGCTTTATACCTATCTAAAAAAGTCCAAGGGTTACTTTGATGGTACCCGGGTGCTTATCGATGGCGGAAAGACCTTCCGGGATTTTATCCGCGCCAACAAGGAAAGCCAGAAGCTCATCAAAAAGCTGATCGCACAGGTGTCCGGTGTGGCGGTGCCCATCGGCCCTTATGAATCCAAGACGGTCAATCGCGCTTCGACCAACGCCGAGGAATCCCTCCGCAAGCTGGAACAGCTGGGGCTGGAGGTGTCGATTGAGGATAGTGAACGCAAAAAACGATAAATAAAAGGAGAACCAACCATGAAAGCAAGAATGCCCGCAGGCTTCGGCCGCCCCGATATGAACTCCCTGATGCGTCAGGCCCAGAAGATGCAGGAAGATATGAAGGCCAAGCAGGCAGAGCTGGAAGCTGCTGAGTACACCGGCAGTGCATCCGGTGAGATGGTCACTGTGAAGATGAACGGCAAGCACGAGGTGCTGAGCATCACCATTAAGCCTGAGGCCGTGGACCCCGATGATATTGAGATGCTGGAAGACCTGGTGGCTGCTGCCGTCAATGCAACCGTCAAGCAGGTGGATGAGACTGCCGAGGCCGAAATGGGCAAACTGACCGGCGGTCTGAACATTCCCGGTCTTTGATCAAAGGGGAGGAGCACCATGGGTTATAATGCAGCCCCGCTGGAAAAGCTGATCGAAGAATTCAGCAAGTTCCCGGGCATTGGGCGGAAGGGTGCGACCCGGATGGCCTATCAGGTACTGAGCATGTCGGATCAGGATGCCGCCGCACTGGCGGGTGCGATCCAGAACGCCCACACCAAGCTCCACCGCTGCCGTGTCTGCCAGAATTATACCGAAGCCGAGCTCTGCCCCATCTGTGCCAGTGCCAAGCGGGACCGCTCTGTCATCTGTGTGGTGGAAACGCCCCGTGATGTGCAGGCGTTTGAGCGCACCCGGGAGTACCATGGAATGTACCATGTGCTCCACGGTCTCATCAGCCCCATGGATGGCATCGGTGCCGAACAGCTGACGGTCAAGGAACTGCTGGCCCGTCTGGGGGACGGTGAAGTGAAGGAAGTGATCATGGCCATGAACCCCACCGTTGAGGGCGAGGCAACGGCCATGTATCTGGCAAAGCTCATCAAGCCCCTGGGCATCAAGACCACCCGTCTGGCCTATGGCCTGCCCGTGGGTGCCAGCCTGGAGTATACCGATGAGACGACCCTGTACCGGGCGCTGTCTGGCCGGGGAGAACTGTGATCATTTGTATTTCAAAGCCCTGCGTTTGCGCGCGGGGCTTTGTGCTGTTTATGGGATAAAAAAGAAACACCCGGCCGGGGAAATGAAACAAATTCAAGAAATGTAGAAAAAACTCAAAAAAGATGCAAAAAAGTGTTGACAGAAGGGCGGGGGTGTGGTATTATACTTGAGCGCCAAG
>ERZ1673747.2204-NODE-2204-length-15896-cov-9.355217_pt1 | contig 15896 bp, 15 predicted proteins | sample MGYA00580220_ERZ1673747 | MGnify/ENA primary metagenome ERZ1673747 (study PRJEB41218, sample SAMN15661769) | gut metagenome | host: Homo sapiens | place: Canada: London | collected 2015-08-20/2019-03-30 | study: EMG produced TPA metagenomics assembly of... | reverse complement strand
CCCCTTTTTCGTGGCTCCAGCGCGTCGAAATCGCTGGCACTTTTCTGGTTCTCTTCTGGTGTCAAAAGAGAACATCCCCCGTCCCCTCCCCTTTTCCCTCACGCAATTTTATGCTACAATACCGGTAACAAAAACGTTTGGAGAAACGCCCATGCTTTATTATGCTGCCCCCATGGAGGGGTTCACAGACCGGGTCTGGCGGCAGACCCATCAGAAATGGTTCGGCGCACAAGGCGCTGCCGACCGCTATTATGCGCCGTTTATCTCCCCGCCGGAGAACCGGGTGCTCATTAAAAAGAAGATGGCAGAGCTTGCCCCGGAGGCAAACCCGGGTGCGCCGGTCATCCCGCAATTGCTGGCGAAGGACGGCGAACTGGCTGCATGGATGATCGGTCAGCTGCGGGCGCTGGGCTATACCGAGGTGAACCTGAATCTGGGCTGCCCCGCCGGGACGGTGACTGCCAAGGGCAAGGGCTCCGGGATGCTGCGGGACCTTGCCAAGGTGGATGCCTTTCTGGAGGGGGTATTCTCCCGCACCGAGGGGCCTGTCTCGGTCAAGACCCGACTGGGTGTGGAAAAGCCGGAAGAGTTTGCCGCCATTCTGGAAATTTATAACCGCTACCCCATCTCGGAGCTGACCATCCATCCCCGGGTGATGCGGCAGCAGTACCGCGGGCAGGCCGACCGCGCCGCCTTTGCCGCTGCGCTGCCCCGGTGCACCATGCCGGTGTGCTACAACGGCGATGTGACCACCGCCGCCCAGCTCCACGCGCTGGAAGAGGAGTTTCCCGCCCTGTCCGGCATCATGGTAGGGCGCGGGCTCATCGCAGACCCGGCGCTCTTCCGCAAAGCGCGGGGCGGTGCACCCGCCACAAAGGAGGAGCTGCGGGGCTACCTGACCGACCTGTACCACGGCTACACCGAACTGTTCGGCAGCGCAGGCTGCGCCATCAGCCGGATGAAGGGGCACTGGTTCTACCTTATCCACTGCTTTGCCGGGGCGGAAAAGCTGGAAAAGCAGCTGAAAAAGCTGCGGGAGCCGTGGGAATACGAGGTGGTGGTGAACCAGATCTTCACCCTGCCGCTGGTGGAAAACGATTAAAATGGTCACACAAAAAAGTCCGCCGTCTTGTACAGACAGCGGAGCCGAAAAGGACCGTATTACACGTTAAGGTAGCTGCGCAGCATAGCCTGCAGCAGGTCGTCACGATCCACCTTGCGGATCATGGCACGGGCATTCTTATAGGTCGTAATGTAGGTAGGGTCTTCGGACAAAATGTAGCCCACCAGCTGATTGACCGGGTTATAGCCTTTTTCCTTCAAAGCATCGTACACCTGTTGTACGATCTCGTGGATCTCATAGTCCTTTTTATCGTGGATGGAGAAAATCGCGGTTGCGTCTCCCACGCAATACACCCCCTTCGGTTGAAACTAGCCCCATTGTACACGAAATGCGCCGAAACTTCAAGATAATTACGCCGGATTTGCACATCCTGCACAAAATTTCCAGCATTGTTCCGGCAAGATGAACGATGTCCGGGCGGCATTCTGCCCGCGAAAGGAGCCTTTGTATGCTTTACGGCATCGGCTGCGACCTGTGCAGCCTTTCCCATCTGGAAAAAAGCCTTTCCTCTGCCCACGCAGCGGCCTTTGTGCGCCGGGTGTACGGCCCGGCCGAGCAGGCGGCACTGGGGCTTTTGGATGCCTCCCCTGCGCCGCTGAATGCCCACCGTCTTGCCAGCGCCGCCGCAGATTTTGCCGCCAAGGAGGCCTTTCTCAAGGCGGCGGGCACCGGCCTGCGGGAACCCTTTTCTCTATGTGAGATCGAGGCCGTCCGGCAGGAAAACGGTGCTCCGGCCTACCGCTTCAGCGGGCAGACCGCCGCATGGGTGGCGCAGCACCGGCTGCGGGCCCGGCTCTCTTTAAGCCACGAGGGCGGCATGGCGCTGGCCTTCTGCACGCTGGAAGAGGAAAACTGACCACCCCTTGTGCATACAATGGAATATCGCCCCCGCACTGCATAAGCCGCACCCTGCCTGCGCATACTGAGAGCAGACAGGATGCGCCGGACGCATCACATAGCGGGGCACATCCTCCAGACAAACAGGAGGGAGATTCCATGGAGGTACACAGAGGAGAAGTTTTCTACGCTGATCTTTCGCCGGTGGTGGGCTCGGAGCAGGGCGGTGTGCGCCCGGTGCTGATCGTACAGAACGAGATCGGCAACCGGCACAGCCCCACCGTGATCGCGGCGGCCATTACATCCCGGCTGGACAAGACCCGCCTGCCCACCCACATCAACATCCGGGCGGCAGACACCGGCCTTGCCAAGGACAGCGTGGTGCTGCTGGAGCAGATCCGCACGCTGGATAAACACCGCCTGCGGGAGCGCGCCGGGCAGATCACCGCCGCCGACCAGAAGCGGGTGGATCAGGCGCTGGACGTAAGCCTTGGGCTGAGCTCGTACTGAAAATTTATTTATAAAGCAGAGACACCGGAGCGTCTGCAGACGCTCCGGTGTCTCTATTTTTTAGTATTACTCGATCAGACCATTGAGCAGGGTCAGGCACTTGCGGCTGTGCAGCTTGCGGATAGCCTTGGCTTCGATCTGGCGCACACGCTCGCGGGTGACGCCGAAGTCGCGGCCGACCTCTTCCAGCGTGCGGGGACGGCCATCGTCCAGACCAAAGCGCAGGCGGATGACCTTTTCCTCGCGGGGGGTCAGGCTCTTGAGTGCCAGATTGATCTGCTGTGCCACCATGGCGCGGTCAGCTGCCTTGCCGGGTGCTTCGGCGTTTTCGTCCGCGACGAAATCGCCCAGAGAGGAATCCTCTTCCTCACCCACGGGGCTTTCCAGACTTGCAGGCTCCTGTGCCATGCGCTGGATCTCGCGCACGCGCTCCACGCTCATGTCCATGGCCTTTGCCAGCTCTTCCGGGGTGGGCTCGTGACCGTTCTGGTACACCAGCTGGTTGGTGGCCTGACGCATCCGGTTGATGGTCTCCACCATATGCACCGGGATGCGGATGGTGCGGGCCTGATCCGCGATGGCGCGGGTGATGGCCTGACGGATCCACCAGGTAGCATAGGTGGAGAAGCGGAAGCCGCGGTCGCAGTCGAATTTCTCGGCGGCCTTGATCAGGCCGATGTTGCCCTCCTGAATGAGATCAAGGAAGGCCAGATTATGGCCGACATGCTTCTTGGCGATGGACACCACCAGACGCAGGTTTGCCTCGCTCAGGCTGCGGCGGGCGTTCAGGCCATCGCGGCGGGTCTTGAGCAGCTCCTGACGGCGCTCCTCGCTCAGGGGGCCGTTCTCCACGGCCTCCATGGCCTTTTCCTCGTCTGCCTTTTCCTCGGCATCCTCGGCAGACTTTTCGCCGTCCTCGTCCAGATCCTCGGTGTAGCTGCGGCTGTTCTCGTCCTCCTCAAAGGAGAAGCGGGCGCTGTTCTTCTTGATGTACTCCGGTGCGCCGTACTTCTGGCGGTCTGCCTGCAAAATGTGTGCAGCCTCGGCACCGGCATGGATGCGGCGGCTCAGCTCCACCTCCTGCTCGGCGCTCAGCAGCGGGATCTGACCGATCTGCTTGAGGTAGTTCTTCACCGGGTCGTCCAGCAGCTCGTCCATGGCAGCCTTCAGGTCTGCCGGGTTCTCCTCGGCATCCTCTTCGTTTTCATCGGCAAGGCCCATGTCATCGTTGTTGTTCTCGGCATTCTCCACCTCAGCAATGATGCTGTCCACGTCCAGACTCGGCTCGTTCTCTTCCTCCAGGATCTTGATGCCGCGCTCTTCCAGCAGGGTGTAGAGGGTATCTACATCCATGCGGCATTGTGCCGCCAGCGCCTTGGCCTCCTGTGCAGAGAGGGTGCCCTCGCCCTTAGTCAACAGTTCCTTCAAAGTCATGCCCATTTTTTCTCTCCTTCCCGCTCCGGGGAAAATTGTGTAATATTGCCCTGTGCATCAGATCACAAGGCCGCCGTTCACCCCGAACACCTGTCCGGTGATGTATCCGGCATCCTCGCCGGCCAGAAAGAGCAGCAGCTTTGCAACTTCTTCCGGGGTGCCCAGCCGCCCCACAGGGGTCTCCTCGGCCAGCGCCGCCTTGTCCTCGGCGGTAAAAGCCGCCATCATGTCCGTCTCGATGACCCCCGGCGCTACGCAGTTCACCGTGATGCCGCTGGGGCCTTCTTCCTTGGCCAGTGCCTTGGTCAGGCCGATGAGCCCGGCTTTCGCGGCAGAATAGTGCACCTCACAGCTGCCGCCGGTCTGGCCCCACATACTGCTCACGGTCAGAATGCGACCCTGCTTGCGGCGGATCATGCCGGGCAGCGCCAGCTGGCACAGGTGGAACGCGCCGCTCAGGTTCACGTCCAGCATCCGCTGCCACTCCTCCGGGGTGATGTCGGTAAACAGCTTCTGCTGCGCGATGCCGGCGTTGCACACCAGCACATCCACCCTGCCCATGGCCTGCTCCACCGCGTGGAACGCCAGCTCACAGCTGGCGCGGCTGGCTACATCGCACTGGATGGCGATGCACCCGGGCAGCTGCTGCTCCAGCGCAGCGGCTGCAGCGGCGTTCTGGTGGTAGAGCACCGCCACCTGATACCCTGCTGCCGCAAAGGCACGGGCAGCGGCAGCACCGATGCCCCGGTCGCCGCCGGAGATCAGCACCCGGCGCGCCGCAGCGGGCGCGGCAGGGGCAGGCCGTTCTTTTACGGGCTGCGGCGCTGGCTCTTCGGGCGGCTCCACCGCAGGCGGCTGCGGCTCTGCGGGCTTTTCCAGCGTGATCACCCGGGTGGGCTCCTCCGCCACAGGCGCTGCCGTTTTTTCCAGCGTCATGATGCGGGTGGGCTCGTCCACCACCGGCTCCACCGGCGCAGCCGGCTTTGCAGCCGGTGCGGCAAGGGGCTCCGGTGCGCTCTCTTCCTCCGGCACCTGAAAGGTCAGTTCAAACTCGTCCTCGTACAAGAGTGTATCCCTCCTGTTCGGTATTCTCGGCCGGGCGCAGTGCCCCAACCGGAAAAACCCTGTGCCCATCCCCAGACAGTGCAGCGTTCCGTTCGTATGTCCGGCAAAGGTCCGGTGCTTTGGCGTGCCTGCCTGTGCTTATGATGGGTTTCGACAAGATTCCATTGAATAATATACCACAATCCAGCCCAAAAAGAAAGTGGGAACCGCAATTTTTTACGCAGTTCCCACTATTTTTCCTTATTTTCCCCTGTTTTCGGGCACCGGGGGCTTCCAGCGGGGTCTGCCCGCCCGCTTTTCCCGCAGGGAAACAAAAAACGCCTGCAAAAGCTGCTGCGCCTCGGCCTCCCGCAGCCCCTTTTCCACCACCGGATGGTGGTTGAAGGGCAGTGCGAACAGGTCGGTCACCGAGCCGCAGCACCCGGCTTTGGTGTCGGCAGCACCGTACACCACCCGGCGCAGACGGCTGTTGATGATGCCGCCCGCGCACATAGGGCAGGGCTCTAAGGTAACGAACAGCTCGCACTCCCACAGCCGCCAGCCGCCCAGCGCCTTGCAGGCGGCATCAATGGCCAGCAGCTCCGCGTGGTGCAAGGCGTTTTTTTCGGTCTCCCGGGTGTTGTGCGCCGTAGCCACCACCTCGCCGTGCCGCGCCACCACCGCGCCCACCGGCACCTCGCCTAAGGCAGCGGCTTTGGCGGCCTCCTCCAGCGCAAGACCCATCAGTTCAAAATCGGTCATGTATCCCATCCTCTCATCCCATCGCCAGCACCAGCAGATTGTTTGCGCTGTGCAGCAGCACCCCCGGCCAGAGATGCCCGGTGCGGTCGGCCAGCCACCCCAGACCCAGCCCGCACACCAGCGCATAGGCCATGGCGGCAGCGCTGCCGTGCTGCAAGGCGAACAGCACCGCCTGCAAAAGAATAGCCTGTCCCCTGCCCAGCGGCTGCGCCCGGCGCTGCACTGCGCCCCGGAACACCCCTTCCTCCGCCAGCGGAGCCAGCAGGCAGACCCGGAAAAACCGCGCCGCGCCGCCGGGCGGCACGGGCAGCAGCACCGCCAGCACCTTGCCCGCCAGCAGATACCCCACCGCCCAGCCAAAGGCCGAAAGCAGTGCGGCGGTGCGGGGGTTCAGCTTGTGCATGGTCGGTCTCCTCCTGCTATGGTTCGTTCCCGGTTATAGTACCATATCTGCCGCCGGGTGCGCAAGGTTTGGGCGTTCTGTCGCGGCAAATTTATGCAAATCATTGACACATCGCCCTAAATGGTGGTATAATGATTTCCAACCTTTTTGATGAAAGCGTTGTATATGCTGTATTTTACCGGTAGACCGGAGGTATTATTATGATCCGTATCCTCACCGATTCCGCGTGCGATATTCTGCCCGCCGAGGCGCAGCAGCTGGGCGTGACCGTGATCCCCCTGAACGTGACGCTGGAGGACGGCACCGTCCTGCGGGACGGCATCGACATGACCCCCAGCGAATACTATACCCATCTGGCAGCCTGCCGCAAGCTGCCCACCACCAGCCAGCCCAGCCCGGAGCAGTTCGAGCGGCTGTATCTGGACGCTGCTGCCGCCGGAGACGAAGTGCTGGGCATCTTTTTGTCCGATGCGCTGTCCGGCACCGGCCAGTGCGCCAGACTTGCTGCCGACCTTGCCAACGTGGATAATGTGGTGTTCGTGAACACCGAGAACGTCTGTCTGGGGCAGTCCTTGCTGGTGCGGCTGGCTGTGCAGCTGCGGGACGCCGGTAAGACGATCACCCAGATCGCCGCCGATCTGGAAAAGGCCAAGCAGCACCTGCATTTGGTAGCTGCCGTGGACGATCTGAAGTACCTGCGCAAGGGCGGCAGACTGTCCGCCGCCGCCGCTGTGGCGGGCGGTATGCTGGGCATCAAGCCCATCCTCGCCGTCATAGAGGGCAAGGTGGCGCTGGCCGGTAAGGCGCGCGGTCTGCCCGGCGTGTATGTGGCGCTGTTCAAAAAGATCGACGAGATGGGCGGCATCCACCCGGGCTACACCCCGCTGCTGGGCTACACCGTCAACCACCGGGAGCTGCAGCCGCTGCTGACCTACCTGCAGGACAACCTGCATCTGGACGCACCGCTGGTGCGCCAGATCGGCTGCGTCATCGGCACCCACACCGGCCCCGGCGCGTTCGGCATCGCGTTCTTTGATAAAGAGCTGACGCTGGAATAAAACTTATTCGCAAAAACAAGTCGGACAGCCCGCGGGCTGCTCGACTTTATTTTTACCCGTGAAAAAGTAGTTCCGAAACGCCCGCAGGCGTTTCGGAACTGCAAATAAAATATTCTTTCCGCTGATTATGGCCAGAGCAAAGCGGAGACCATTCCAAATCGTCCCGCCTTGCCCTTACAGCACAGCGTCCGAGATCAGCTTGCCCAGCAGCAGCACCAGCACCACCAGCATCATAGGGCGGATGAAGCGGGCACCCTTTTTCAGGGCAAAATGGGAGCCCAGCAGGTTGCCCAGAATGTTGCTGATGGCGCAGGGGATGCCGATGTGGAACACTACCAGACCGTTCATCAGGTAGGTGAACAGGCTGGCGTAGTTGCTGGCCAGATTGAGCACCTTGCCGTTGCCGTTGGCAGTGCGCAGGTCAAAGCCCATCAGGGTGGTAAAGGCAATGATGGCAAAGGTGCCGGTGCCCGGGCCCATGATGCCGTCGTACAGGCCAATGCCCAAACCGATGGCCAGCGCCAGTAAAATCTTTTTCAGGTCCAGCGTGCCGTCGTCCCGGTTCTCGTCCGGCAGGTTGCGCTGCCACAGAATGATGACCGCCGCCACCGGCAGGATGATGAACATCATGGTGCGCAGCATCTCATCGCTGAGCAGCAGCACGATGTGCGCGCCCAGCGCACTGCCTGCAAAGCTGCCGATGGCTGCAAGAACACCCACCTTCACGTTCATGGCACCGCTTTTGAAAAAGTTTGCCGTGGCAAAGGTCGTGCCGCAGGCGGCGCTGAACTTGTTGGTGGCATAGGTGTAGTGGGGCGGCAGCCCGGCGAACAGATAGGCAGGCAGACTGATCAGCCCACCGCCGCCGGCTGCCGAATCCACAAAGCCTGCAAAGCCGGTCATCAGCATGAGAAACGCCATCATCCACGGCGAAATCGTGATACCCATTGTTATAATTCCTCTTATCTTTCCAAGTCGTTTGTTCTTTTTCAGGGGACGCGCGCCTCAGACCATATAAAACCTCCCCTCGCAGGGCAATACACAGCCCGGGACACCTGCACACAGCAGGGCATCTCCGGGCACTTTTTTGCAATTTTTTGACTTGATATTACAGATTGTTTTTAAAGAAGCGGTATGCGTTGCGCCAGTAGATGGCCTCTACCTCGTCCTCGGTAAAGCCCTCGCGGCGCAGTGCCTCGGCCAGCAGCGGCATATCTGCCGCCGTTTCCAGCTCGTGCTGACCGCCAATGCCGTCAAAGTCGCTGCCAAGGCTGATGACCTCAATGCCGCCCACCTGCTTGAAGTGTGCAGCGTGCTTTGCCAGCCGCTCCACCGTGCTGCGGCAGAGCTTCGGGTGTGCCGAGTCTGCGTCCACAAAGGAAGCGCAGTAGTTCAGACCCGCAATGCCGCCCTTTTCTGCCAGTGCGCGGATCATCTCATCGGTCAGGTTGCGGTTGTGGGGCGACAGGGCACGGCAGTTGGAATGGCTTGCCGCAAAGGGGCGGGTGCTGTGGTTTGCGATGTCCCAGAAGCCCTTATCGGAAAGGTGGCTCACGTCTGCGGTGATGTGCAGCTTTTCCATCTCTTCCAAAAAGGCAAAGCCTTGCTCAGTCAGACCGGTCTCAGTGTTGGCCACCAGCGGCCCGCCGGGGTTTGCGTTGGGGGCTGCCAGCTCGTTGGGGTAGTTCCATGTCAGGGTCATCATGCGCACGCCCAGTTCCTGCAGCCGCCGCAGCACGCCCAGACTGCCCTTGCAGCAGCCGCCCTCTTCCACCGTCAGCATGGCGCTGAACTTGCCCTCGGCGCGGTTGCGCTCAAGGTCGGCGGCGGTGTACACCGGGGCGATCTTTTCCGGGTAAGCCGCCATGAGCCGCTTGAAGATGTCGATCTCTTCCAGCACGCTTACCAGCGGGTCGGCCCCGGGAGCGGGGTCGGCCAGATCCACATAGGCCGCAAAGCATTGCAGCAGATAATCCCCCTGCTGCAATTTTTCAAGGTCGATATGCAGATCGTTGTGCAAAAAGCTTTTGGGTGCGCCCGCCTTTTCGGCGCGGCGCAGTTCGTACAGGGTATCGCAATGCAGATCCCAAACCTTCATGATGGATACACTCCTTTATGCTTCTTCTCCCAGCAGCTGCAGCAGCTGTTCGGGGTTCATAGACAAAATCGCGCCGTCTGCCCCGCCGGTAACGGTGTCGGCCAGCGACTGCTTGGCCTGTTGCAGTTCCACGATCTTTTCCTCAATGGTGTCCTGCGCGATCAGCCGGTACACCTGCACCGGGTTGCGCTGACCGATGCGGTAGGCGCGGTCGGTGGCCTGATTCTGCGCGGCAAGGTTCCACCACGGGTCGTAGTGGATGACGATATCGGCGGCGGTCAGGTTGAGACCTGTGCCGCCCGCCCGCAGCGAGATCAGAAAGACGTCCGCCTCGCCCTGATTGAACCGGCGCACCTGCTCGGCACGCACCGGCTTCGGGGTAGAGCCTTGCAGGGTGAAGTGGCTCACCCCGGCCTCGTCCAGCCGCTTTGCCAGCAGTTCCAGCATGGAGGTGAACTGGCTGAACAGCAGAATGCGGTGCCCGCCCGCCACTGCCTCGGTGACAAGTTCCAGACAGGCTTCCAGCTTGGCGCTGCTGCCGGTCCAGTTGTCCGCCACAAGACGGGGGTCGCAGCAGATCTCCCGCAGCCGCATCAGCACAGCAAACACGGTCATCTTGTCCTCCGGCTTTGCCGCCCGCAGCTTTTCCCGGGCGTCCACCACCGCTGCCAGATACAGCTTGCGCTGCTCGGTCTCCAACTCAACGCGGCGCACATTCTCGGTTTTGGGCGGCAGCTCCCGCAGCACCTCGGACTTCATGCGCCGCAGGATGAAGGGGCCGGTGAACTGGTTCAGCCGCCGCACAGCGTTGGCATCCTCGTCCTGTACGATGGGCTTTTCAAACCGGGCGCAGAAGGTCTTGTAGGGGGGCAGATACCCCGGCATCAAAAAGGAGAAGATGCTCCACAGTTCGCCCAAGCGGTTCTCCACCGGGGTGCCGGTCAGGGCAAAGCGCACCCGGCTGTTCACCCGGCACACCGCCTTGTATTTCTGGGTGGTGTGGTTTTTGATGGCCTGCGCTTCGTCCAGTATGCAGGCGTAAAAGCTTTGTCCGGCATACAGTTTTTCGTCCCGGCGCAGCAAATCGTAGCTGGTGATGACGAGATCCGCCTGTGCCCACCCATCGACCAGCGCGGCGCGGTGGGCGGCATCGCCGTCCATGGCAACACTTTGCAGCTGCGGGGTGAACTTCTGGCATTCCTCCTGCCAGTTCAGCACCAGAGACGCCGGGCAGACGATAAGGCTGGGCAGCTGCTGCCCGCCCTCCTTCATGGCCAGCAGGTAGCTGAGCACCTGCACAGTCTTGCCCAGACCCATATCGTCCGCCAGAATACCGCCCATGCCGTAGCCGTCCAGTGTGCGCAGCCAGCGGTAGCCGTCCCGCTGGTATTTGCGCAGGGTCTTTTGCAGCGAGAGCGGTGGGGTATACTCGCTGTCCCGCACGGCGTGGAAGCTGCGGCTGATGCGGCGGAAGGCATCGTCCCGGTCGAACCGCAAGCCGTTCTGCCCCGAAAGCGCCCAGTCCAGCGTGGGGGCACGGTAGAGCGGCAGGGCGGCGTGGCCGTCCTTCAGCTTTGCACCGGAAAGCTCCAGCGTGTCGTTCAGCTCGTCCAGCCCTTCCAGACTGTCGTCCAGCCGCAGCAGACTGCCGTCCCGCAGACGGTGGTAGCGCTTTTTCTGGTGCAGGGACTGCAAAAGCTCCCGCAGTTCCTCCACCGGGAACGCGCCGGTGTCCACTTCCAAGTCCAGCACACTGCCGTGCACCGATACCCCCACCGAGATCTTAGGCGGGGCGGCTTGTAAGTTGCGGAAGGCATCGGTCTGGTACACCTCGCCCATGGCCAGCAGGGCGGGAATGCCCTCTTCCAGCAGCTGGAAAAGAGCTTCTTCCCCGGAAATGCTGTAATGCCCCGGCTTGCCGGTCTCGGGTTCCAGATAGGTTTCCAGCAGGCGCTTTGCCCGGTTCTCGGTGCGGGCATCCCGCAAAAGGTCGGGCGGCACCGGCTCGCCGGGGGCTACCCTGTCCTCTCCGTACAGAAAGACCGGGTAGGCCGTGACGGTAAACCCCCGGTCGGCGTCCAGATAAAACTGCACCACCGGCTCCAGCGGGATCTGGTTCAGCAGCAGCCGGTCGGGGTCCACGATGTTGACCCGGTTGCCCAGTTCCGGCAGCACATAGCTGCAAAAAGCGGCGGCGTCTGCGCTGGTAAAGAACAAACTGCGCCCGCCAAAGGTGTCCAGCACCGGCAGCACCCGGCGGCATTCCTCCCGCTGCATCCGCCAGAGGGTACTTTCGCCCAGCAGATAGGCATAGTCCAGCCCCTGCACCCCGCTGAGCGCCGGGGTGCAGCTCAGCTGCACGCCGCCCTTGCGGCGCTCCACCTTCAGGCTGATGACCGGCAGACCCTCTTTAAGGGTATAGCCGCCCACAACGCCCTCGGCAGCGTAAAGCTCCACAAGAGCATCCAGCCCCTCGCCGGTCAACGGCAGACCGCCCGCCGGGCCTTTGTCCCAGCCGGAGCGCATGGTGCCCTCGGCTTCAAACGCCTGCCGGGCGCTCACCTGACGGCGCAGCAGCCGCAGCAGCTGCTGCGCATCCGGGGCAAAGGCGTCCCACCGGTGCACGAAAGCCAGCGATTTCCCGTAGCTGACACTTTCGCCCCGCTCGATCGCATCCAGAAACTGCGGGATGCTTTTTACCAGATACTGCCGCCCGCCGATGCCGTCCGAGACCCGCAGCCGCAGCCAGATACGGTCATTGTGCGGCGTAAGCTCCGGTTCCAGCAGAGCAAAGCCGGTGCGCTGGGCGGCGTTCTGGGGCTGGGGCTGCGCATCCTCCCGCTGGTAGCGCTTCAACAGCAGCTGGGCCTCATAGTCGGTCTCCGGCTCCTCGCCCCGCCACTTGCGGCCGAACAGCATATCCAGTCCGGCGCTGTAACTGTCCTTGCGGGGCTCGGTGCTCAAGCCTGCCACGCCCCGCTGCACCCCGGGGATGCTCTCCGGCTTTTTTTCCGGGGCAGGCGGGTTCTTTTCCGCGTCCTGCAGCAGCAGCGCGCCAATGTGCTTACAGTAGGTGCCGTCGCCGTTCTGGTTATAGGGGCAGTCGCAGGAGGCGCTGACAAAGCTGCCGTTTTCCCGCAGCCAGACCTGCGTATAATAGCAGTCCGGCCCGCTGCCCTGCACCAGCGCTGTCAGGTGCCGTACCCCGTCCTCGTTGGTGGTGCAGCTGCTTTGCAGGATACGCTTGCGGTACTTCTGCGCCCGCTCAAAGATGCTTTTGCCCAGCAATGCGCGGATCTCCTGTGCGTCCATGTGGTCTCCCTCCCCTGTGCTGTCGCGGTTCCGGTCTATTCTATAAGAATACCGCGTTCCACCCCGGGATGCAAGGGCAGAAGGGTAAAAAACGTTTAGAAAGCGCGGGCGGGACGATTTTGAATGGCTTCCGCTTTGCTTTGGCCATCTTCAGCGGAAAAATTATTTTTATATAGAGCAATACCGGAGCGTCTGCGGACGCTCCGGTATTGCATTTTTCACGGGAAAGGCCGTAAAGGCAAACGGCATTTGCAGTGCCTGTTTCCTGCGGAAACATCCGCACTGCGGGGTTGCTTCTTGGCTCTCAACAGGTCAAAGAAAAAGCACCCGCAAACGCCTTCGGGTGCCAATGCACAGACGGGAAGGGTTGCAGGTGCCTTCTTTGTTTTAGGAAACTCCGCGCTTGCGGGTCTTGAGGTGGTACATTTCCTGATCGGCTTTATCGATCAGGTCGTGCACAGTGGCAATGTCCGGCTCAAGGCGGGCGCAGCCGATACTGATCTCGATCTGGTAGGGCTTGCCGGAGGCGGCGTTGGCGGCATCCAGCTCTCGCTGGATGGAGGTGATCAGGGTGCGCACCTCCACGCTGTTGCAGCCGCAGGCGATGCAAAATTCATCGCCGCCGTAGCGCGCCAGCACGCCGTTATAGTTGGCGCACACCTTTTTCAGGATGCCCGCCAGCAACACCAGCGCGGCATCGCCCTCCAGGTGGCCGTATTCATCGTTGATGTGCTTGAAGTGATCCATGTCCATCATGAGGAAGTGCAGCGAGCGGTTGGGGTGACGGCGGTAGTAGGGCAGTTCGCTTTCCAGATACCGCAGCGCCACGATGCGGTTGCTGACGCCGGTCAGGGTATCCACCGTAAACTTGGTCTGCAACACCAGCACATATACGCACACCAGCCCCAGCGTAATGCCGCAGCACAGCAGCCCGCGCCCGGGCAGCCAGCCTTGCAGCAAAAAGCCTGCCGCCGGCGCAAGCGCGAGCAGCAGCAGGGTCTTCAGTTCCTCCTTGGGTGTTTCCTGCTTCCAGTAGCTCAGCGTCCAGCTGCAACGGAGAAAGGCCGCCGCCAGATAGGCAAGCCCCACCAGCTTCGCCCCCCAGAACAGGGTGCTGCCCCGCAGCCCCTCTGCATCCAGATAGCAGAAGCCGTTTTCGTCCCGCGCCGTCAACAGCACCAGCAAAAGCAGTGTCACCGGTGCGGCGCTGAGCGCCAGCCTGCGGCCGTCCTCCATCCATGTATGCCCCAGCTCTGCCTCCACATACAAAAACACCAGCTGGCAGCAGCACGCCGCCAGCAGATAAAACAGAATACTGCCCCCGGCGTTCAGCCGGTAGGTCAGGGGGATGCCCAGATCCTGCCACGCGCCCAGCTGCGCCAGCGCATTGCCATGATCTACGATCGTCAGCGCCCCGGCAAACCACAGCAACGCCGTAAACAGCCGCCCGGGCAGGCTTTTATCCCGCATTTTCTGCTGCGCCCGCAGCAAGACCGCCAGCGTGACCAGACAGACCACACTGACCTGAGTATGGGCAATCGCATCCATGCCGCAACGCTCTCCTTTACCCTAGGGCGGCTTTGCGCCGTCCCGCACCTTTTTCGCTCTTCCAACGTTCCTTTTCCGCACAGATTTATTGTACCAAATCCGTAACAGATATGCAACACAAACCGAGAATTTCATACAAAAAAAGACACCGGAACGTCTTTCGGCGTTCCGGTGTCTCTTGGAATCATATCACTTTGCCTGCGGATGGGCGGCATCATTGCGCAGGGCGCTTTCGCGGATCTTTTCCAGCGTCTGCTCGCTGAGGATGTGCTCTGCCTTGCAGGCGTCCTCGGCGGCGGTCTGCTCGTCCACGCCCAGCTGCACAAAGAAGTGGGTCAGCAGCTGGTGGCGGCTGTAAATGCGCTGAGCGATCTCCAGCCCGGGCTCCAGCAGGGTCAGATTGCCTTCGCCGTCCACCGCGATATAGCCGTTCTCCCGCAGCTTTTTCATGGCGATGCTCACGCTGGCTTTGGTAAAGCCCAGCTCATTGACAACGTCAATGGAGCGCACTTTGCCCATACGCTGGCTCAGCATCAGGATCGTTTCAAGATAATCTTCTGCGGACTGGTGGATCTGCATGGTTTGTCCGGCCTCCTGCCTCATTCCCTCTGGGGGATTTTTCCGACAGGGGATGTGTACCCTCTGTCGTATGTTAAAGGATATCACACTTTTGCGGTTGATGCAAGTAATTCGCAGCAAGTTTTGTTAAACTAACCATATTTTTCTGCACAGAACTGCTGTTTTGCCGGTTTTGTACCGCGCCTGTTTTGTGCAAAGGGTGCAATTTAGAGCGCAGCCAGATAGGCCGCAGGGCCTTCCTCGTACAGGTCGCCGCCGTGGGCATCCAGCACAACGGTCAGGGGCATATCCTGCACGGTCAGGCGGCGCACCGCCTCACAGCCCAAGTCCGGCCATGCGATCACTTCCAGCGTCTGCACGCTTTTGGCCATCAGTGCACCGGCACCGCCCAGCGCAGCCAGATACACCGCGCCGTTGCGCACCACAGCCGCCTTGACGGCGGCATCCCGCTTGCCCTTGCCGATCATGATCTTGTTGCCAAGATCCAGCAGCCGGGGGCTCATGGCGTCCATGCGCCCGCTGGTGGTAGGCCCTGCCGAGCCGATGACTTCGCCCGGGCGCTCCGGGGTGGGGCCTACATAATAGATGGCGCTGCCTTCCAGATCAAAAGGCAGGGTCTCGCCCTTGTCCAGTGCTTCCATCATCCGCTTGTGTGCCTGATCCCGGGCGGTGTACACCACGCCGGAAAGCAGCACGGTATCCCCCGCCTTCAGCGGGGCAAGATCCTGCGCAGTGCAGGGGGTAGTCAGTCTGTATTCCATTCTTTTCCCCTCCTTACAGTTCCGCGCTGGCGCGGCGGGTCACATGGCAGGACACGTTCACAGCCACCGGCAGACCCGCCACATGGGTGGGCATCTGCTCAATGGCAAGGCCGAGACAGGTGGTCTTGCCGCCAAAGCCCTGCGGGCCGATGCCCAGTGCATTGATGGCGGCAAGCAGTTCCCGCTCCAGCTGGGCGTAGTAGGGGTCGGGGTTGGGGATATCCAGCGGGCGCAGCAGCGCCTTTTTGGCAAGATACGCCACCTTGTCAAAGCTGCCGCCCACGCCGATGCCCAGTACGATGGGCGGGCAGGGGTTGGAGCCTGCCAGACGCACAGTATCCACCACGAACTTTTTAAAGCCCTCCACGCCGTCGGCGGGCTTGAGCATCTGGATGCGGCTCATGTTCTCGCTGCCAAAGCCCTTGGG
>ERZ1673747.2202-NODE-2202-length-15907-cov-5.376924_pt1 | contig 15907 bp, 10 predicted proteins | sample MGYA00580220_ERZ1673747 | MGnify/ENA primary metagenome ERZ1673747 (study PRJEB41218, sample SAMN15661769) | gut metagenome | host: Homo sapiens | place: Canada: London | collected 2015-08-20/2019-03-30 | study: EMG produced TPA metagenomics assembly of... | reverse complement strand
GAAGAAGCCCCCATTCCTCTTGGAGAAGAATGGTCCATATGATAAACTAAATGAAAATGATTTAATCCTGAATTTCCACCATTTTGGAGCGCAGCCATAAAATTATTTTTATTCAATTCTTCCCCACGAGAATTCGTTACATATTGTGAATGCTTATTACAAGTACAATTATAATGGTCGAAAAGAAACCAAGGATGCAATCGAGAATAAGAACTATAATAACCATCTATAGAACTTCTTGCATCATCACGCAAATATCCCGTATTTTCATTCTTGTCAATGAATGCATCTACGTTAAGAGTATTGAGAACATAAGAATAATCAATATTAGTATTAGCTTTTTCATATATCAATACTTTATTCACGAAGTTCTCAGCCTCACTGATGTTTTTTACAGGAGCGCGTCCTAAATATATATCCCTTCCGAAATCAGCATGATCAATATTGATTGTATCAGAAGGATATTTATTCCCTTTTTGATATTGATAATATTCATTGTAAACATGATTATTATTCATATTCCAATTCCCATCTAATGCTGTAAAATATAAATCTTGTGCCCTCATAGTAGAATCTTTCGTATATACATCAGTGTTTTTATTATAACTATCTTTACGATCTGGCCCATTAGTAGCCATTCGCTCTGGAATAATATTAGTATCTCCTCCTAAAAGAACAAAGAAGTCACCTCCCCAACTTTGCCTACATTTCTTTAGATAATTTCTTATTTTCTCAGCAAGATCACATCCTTCATTTTGTTCCTGTACTTCTTCTATTGTCATTACGACAGTTGGTACACCTTTTTTCGTTTTCCAATCTGCCAAACGTTGAAAGGTAGATTTTAACTCATTATTAGTCACAATCAAATACTCAGGAATTATATTTACTATCGTATTAGAAGTACCTAAACTCCTTTCATTCATATTCAATGACTCATTGGATACTATACCAGTTCTCTGATTTGAAAAACGATTCATGTCTTGCTTGTTCTTCACTTTAGAATAAACAAAACGATAGGCACGGTTTGCCGATTTAGAAGATTGATATTGTGGGTATTCAATAACTCCACGTGATTGCATATAATTTATTGTAAATGTCAAATCCAATAAAGACAATGCTTTATTTAGAGGAACATATTCGAAAGGACAAACTTCAACTGTCACTACATGATACCCATGTTCGTATACATCAGAAATGATCTTCACATTTTCTGTAGGGTAAACAAGAGATGAATTATAAATGTCACCATCCGGTTTTAGCGATGATGTTGCAAAATAATTTCCTATTGAAATAGGAGGATCAACAGGTACAATCAACAAACTTCTATTCAACAAGTTTTTCCCTTTCACAACCACATCAATATTGGTAACTTGCGCATCAAAAGGAATAACGAATGATTCTATAATGACAGGAAGTTTAGGGGCATTTATCTGTTCCGTAAATTCAGAACTCTTTTGCCACGTAACACAATCAAATTCTTCCATACGCGAAAACGAAAGATCCGACTCCTCTACACGGATTGTTTCTGATAACTGAGCTTTAAACTGTGTAGAAATCAGAATAAATATAACAATAAAAAAGTAACGTGCCATATCCTTAAAAATTTAATTTAATCGTATAATTACTCCCATCTTCATAAATAACCTGTAGCAAGCCGTAAAATCCATCAAAAGAAGAAATATCACAAATCGTATGACAACTATTCACCTGATTCTTTTCACGTACAATATTCCCATTTAAATCGATTAATCTTACTGTTTCCAATGGTTTTAAAGCTTCTATGTAAATCGCTCCATCCACACGATTAACTTTCAAAAAAGAAACTGAATTTTCAAAAATTCCTTGTGGAGGGCCAGGAGTATACCCTTTTATAGTCCCGAACGTATTCCACTGAAAAGCAGCTTTATATAATTCCTCAGACTCTTTTGGAACAAATAAAGTACTATTGCCAACATTGTTTTCAGTAAACACCCCACCTTCCAATTCCGGAGGAGTCAATGCATCACAAGTAAATTCAAAATTATAATACGAAGGTTCCAAACGTGTTGGAAAGGTAGGTTTAATGTCATCAAATGCATGTTCCCTAATTAAATGTACACTATTAGGAATATCAACATATCCATACCGGAAGTAACAATCTTGAAAAGCATATCTATCAATTATTTCAATATCGTCCAAATAACCACGTATATCTATAGGAGCTATATGTATAGTTTTACCATCTTGGGAATATACAAAACCACTTCCTGATATTTGGCAATAAGGGTTTCCCTCAGTAACTTCAAAACGCCTATCATTGGCCCAAACACGATTTCCAATAATAGGAAATTTCCCTGCAAGAATGAAATCAGTTGGACCATTATAAAACGCAGAATCGTTTATATGAGTTAATGTAGTTGGCAATGTCACTTTCCCTATTTGAGCTCCTGCAAATGCTTTTTTATCTATGATTTCCGTACCTTCAGGTATTATATATTCTTTATAGAACTTATCGGTAGGATACTTTATCAGAGTCTTTCTATCTGCCGAAAAGGTAACACCATCAACCACTACATTTTGGGAATACAATAAAGTACTCCAAAACATAAAAATCGAAAATTGTAATATTCTATTCATAATTCTTTTCCATTAAATTAATTAAAAGTTTAATTTGACAACTTCGCTATCTTCGTCTTTATAAATCACATATAGTAACCCGAAAAATCTATCAAGAGAAGAAGCATTACAAGTAGCGTTATTACTATTAACCCTATTCTTTTCATATACAACATTTCCATTCAGATCGATTAATCTTACTGTTTCCAATGGCTTTAAAGCTTCTATACAAATTGCTCCATCCACGCAATTAACTTTCAAAGAAGAAACTGAATTTTCAGTAATTCCTTGTGGAGGGCCAGGAGTTACTATTGTTCCAAATGTATTCCACTGAGGAGTGTTCTTATATAATTCCTCAGACTCTTTTGGAACAAATAAAGCACTATTACCAACATTATCCTCAGTAAACACTTCACCTTCCAATTCGGGAGGAGTCAATGCATCACAAACAAAATTTATATCATGAGATGATTTTGAAAACGTTGGTATAGGTATTTGAATATCATCAAATGCGTGCTCTCGGATTAAATTTACACTACCGGGAATATCAACATGACCCGAATAGAATAGACAATCTTGAAATGCATATCTGTCTATTATTTCAATATTTTCCAAATAATCAACTATATCTATAGGAGCTACATGTACAGTTTTCCCATCTTTTGAATAGACAAAACCATTCTCTGATACTTGGCAATAAGGATTATCCGCGCTAACCTCAAAACTTCTCCTCCCATTCCAAACATGGCTTCCAATGATTGGAAATTTTCCCGTAATAACAAAATCGGATGGACCGTAGTAAAAAGCAAAATCATTTATGCGAGTCAGTGTAGATGGTAATACCACCGTTCCAATTCCTGCCTCTACAAATGCGCCCGTGTTTATACTTTCTACACTTTCTGGTATTATATAAATTCCTCCATTACATTTTTTTGCATTTGGAAAGCATAAAAGAGTTTTTCTGTCTTTCGAAAAAAGTACCCCATCCACAGAAATACAATTATCACTATCTTCTGATGTATAAAATACTGATATATTAGTTGCCATAAAAAGTAACTCTCCTATAGACTGAGGAAAATGTTTCCATGTAACAATAGACAAATTATAGCAAAGTGTAAAAGCATAATCTTCTATAATATTCAAACTTAAAGGAAGGCTAAGCTCTTTTAAATATTTAGTACCATTAAAAGCTTCTTTACCTATCACTACCGTACCTTCTGGAACAATATATTTTTCATCTACCTTATCCTCAGGATATTTAATCAATATACTTCTATCTGATGAAAAAGTAACACCATCAACCACAATATTCTGAGAGTACAATAAAGTACCCCAAAATGTAAACAATAAAAGATATGTAATTTTTTTCATAATATTCTGTTATTAATGAATTATAAGCCCCAAACGACGACAATGATAATGGCATGGTTTTCATCCTATTAATTTGTTAAGATCATTCTTTTCACATCAATCACTTTGCTATCAACAATCAGAGAATACAGGTACATTCCGGCTTCCAAATGACTCCCCTCCAATACAATAGATCCCATACCTTTTTGAGTTAAAACAAATTGCTCGATTTGTTTGCCATTCATATCATAAATTAACAAGTTAGCATTTTGTGCATCTTGCGGAATGACATATTTAATTACAGTATTATCACTAAATGGATTGGGAGTATTCTGAAACAATTCGGATTCTAATTTATCCATAAGACCGTCCTCGACTTCTCCATCTTCCTCATCTACACTTCTTGAGAGAGGAGATTGGCTTTTCGATTTCAGCCGGTTTATCTCTACCGTCAGCTCCTGAATGGATTGTACCAGGAGAGGAATCATCTCTATATAGTTTATACTTAAATCTCCCTGTTCGTTTTCATAAACGAGATTAGGATATTCATTCTTTAATTCTTGGGCAATAAGTCCATAATGAACCCGTGAATAAATCTGAGCTTCATCTGCCGAAAGCTGCACAGCCGGAGCTACCGTATCAGTAGCGGTAAAAGTAGCTCGGGCTGCCGTATTGAAAGGAGATTGCATATTGTATTGAACCGTGTTCAACCGGCTCAACTTCGTCATAGTATCTTCTTCCGTTTCCGATTGGGCGGATAAGGTGGAAAGATTGGTCGAAACCGTTGCAGGAGTCAATAAAACACTATAGACGCTACCAGTCACATACACATTGCCCCGGAAATAACCTGCATAACGACCGTTTATCGACACACCATAATCATCATGAACAGAAGTGCCATAGATGCCTGTACCGTTATTGGTTCCATAAAGCATTCCTAAAACACCATAGTTGTAACCTGACGTATAATTACCCGCTGTACCAAACAAGCCAAATGCCCTTCCGCTGCTTAAGGCGGAATGAGAATACGCAGAACCCAAAGTTCCCACATTAAACGTGTGGGGCGACAACGCAACACCGGTTTTACAACCTCTCGCCCAACCTGTCAGCCTTTCCGTGGGATTGTGTATTGCCATTAGAGCCGTCGAGTTAGTCGATTCGACGATAACATCGCTATCGGCTTCTCCCTTACTATTCACACTTAATATGGATAAAGGAGCAGCAGTATCAGTTCCGATAGCTACCTTACCATCCGAACCCACTTTTACCTGTGCAGACACCAAAGAACACACCATTATCAGGCATGCGGAAATAATACATCGTTTCATAATAATTAAATTTAAATTGTTAAACATATTCATAAGTGTTCACAAGAAGTGGACGGTTAAAAATCAAACAATCCTACGGTTCATTATAACCGCTTCATGTCAAATACCGTAATCCCATTTCGGGATAAAATAAAAAAGGAAGAGTTTTTAAGGGAAGAGCTCGAAACCATAGTTTTCATACGCGCAGCAACAAAGACCCGCTACAGAGGTTGTTAAAGCGCTCCATGTAGATTAATGTCAGATGCATGTGGATAAACTTCATCAAGTTGATGATTTTCCAAATATCTGCATGTCAAAGGACTATTTTAGGCTATGTAAGTCCGTTTGGGCGTTTATTAAAAGTCAGCTAAACAAATAGCCGGACTTTATTATATTCACTCCGAAGCATTTTCATTACAGGCTCAGAGAAGAGAACTTGTATCCCTACGTGAACATGGTTGCCTATTTTTTAAATTTATCATAAAAATAATAAAATAAAACACAACTCAACTACAATAGTGTAATCATTTAACATATATTGTCCTGGAAAATCAATTATAAAAGAAAAAGATGAATTTTAACGTTTTTGCCGGGTAAATTACATGCTGTCTTCAAAAATTATGTATTTCAAAAATAATAAGTTCTTCCTGCCAACAAGAACCGTCATAAGGATACAACATATGCGACAAAAATTCCAATAATTAAAAACAAAAATGCCACCCGTATATCCGCAGGGATGCGTATCTTTGTACGAACTTACAAAGCGATAAAGACACGGAAGTGCCGCCTTACAGCGATGAAGAAAGATAATTTTACACAGATGACTACCGCTCCCATTCCGGGATTAATCGGTAAACTGGCCGTACCGACAATTATCAGTATGCTGGTCACCTCCTTTTATAATATAGCAGACACTTATTTCGTCGGGAAGATCAACACACAGTCGACAGCAGCAGTAGGCATCGTGTTCTCCGTCATGTCTATCATTCAGGCTGTGGGATTTTTCTTCGGACACGGATCGGGAAACTACATCTCACGAAAGTTGGGAGCACAAGAAACGGATAATGCGGAAAAAATGGCGGCTACAGGATTTTTCTTTGCCTTGTTCATGGGAGTAGTCATTGCCGTTGTCGGCTTGTTGCTGTTAACGCCACTCTCCGTCGCATTGGGGTCTACCCCTACCATCCTGCCTTACACAGAAAAATATTTAGGCATTATCCTGATCGGCGCACCTTTCATGACGGCTTCGCTGGTGCTGAACAATCAGATGCGTTTTCAAGGAAATGCCGCCTATGCCATGGTGGGTATCGTCACCGGTGCGGTAGTGAACATCGTGTTGGATCCGTTACTGATTTTCACTTTCGGAATGGGGATATCGGGAGCGGCATTAGCTACCATCATCAGCCAGATGTGCAGTTTCTCACTACTACTGTATATGGCACGCCGGGGAAATAATATCATCATCCGATACAAGCATTTCACCCCTACCTGGAGATTTTTCAAAGAGATTATCGACGGAGGAACCCCTTCCCTCTTTCGTCAGGGACTGGCATCGGGATCTACTATCTTACTGAATGTGGCGGCCGGTAATTTCGGAGATGCCGCCATTGCCGGGATGTCTATCGTCACACGGGTCTGTATGTTCATCAACTCTTTCCTTATCGGATTCGGACAAGGATTCCAGCCCGTGTGCGGATTCAATTACGGAGCAGGACTGAACAGTCGCGTACGGGAAGGATTCTGGTTTTGTGTAAAAGTAGGATTTATTTTTCTGCTGACCGTCACAATCACAGGAATTGCCTTTGCACCGGATGTGATAGAACTTTTCCGTAAAGGAGATGCAGAGGTTGTCTCCATAGGATCGGCAGCATTGAAATGGCAATTTATTACCTTGCCTCTCGGTTCATGGATCATTATGAGTAACATGATGCTGCAGACTATCCGCAAACCGGTACGTGCCACACTACTCTCTTCGGCACGCCAAGGACTGTTCTTCATTCCGCTTATCTTCCTGTTGCCCCGCTTCTTCGGACTGCAAGGAGTGGAAATGTGCCAGGCAATGGCAGACTTACTTTCTTTCCTGTTGGCCATACCGTTGACATGCAGTGTACTGAAAGAGCTGAAAACGGATAAATAATGTGCCAATGCGGCAATATGCCAATGTGCCAATTGGCTGCGCTGTCTTATTAATGTGCCGATTGGCTGCGCGTTTTATTCATTATTGATTTCAGGAAATAAAATCTATAAAAAAAAGACGCAGCATCTTTGCATCAAGTTGCTGCATCTTTTTTAAAATATTGAAGAGATCAGGCATGTACTGCAAGATCATGTTCTTCCATATATTCATCAATCAAAGGAATAGCATTCGTCCGGAATATACCACGCAACAACGCTTGACAAAACAACCATTGTGTAGTATAACGTGCACCACGCAAACTATTCTCATAAAGAAGGACAAGCAAATCATTCGCAAAGCGATCGGGATCGACATCGGGAAGCAGATATCCACAGGCCTTACAACGATTTAATACATCTGCAAATTGCTGCAACCAGAAATATTCTTCTCGCTTCGAGAACGATTGGTAATCCGTCTCCTGTGCCAAATCGGTCAGTAGCACCCTTCCCATAGAATACATCAGATCGACATACCCGCCAACAATATCGAACAACGTTTTCACACACGACCGGTCATTATCTGCCCGGGCCAACAGAGTCCGTTTTTTTTCCCCAGCAATGTCTGCCAGACAAATCTGTACAAGACAGACCTTGCTGGGAAAGAGTTGGTAAAGTGTTCGTTTCGACATCCCTAACCCTTGAGCAATGATATCCATTGTCAAACGGCTGATACCTTGACGAATCATCTCTCGCTTCGTATGATCAACAACAAGCCGACGGGTTGTTTCGGCTTTCATCATAATACCTCCTCTCTGCCTGTTTTACATTCGCCCGCCACCAAGTGCTTGATATAGGGTGATAACTCCTTGAATTTCGGTAAACCGGTTGGCTACCTGAGAGAGTTGCGCATTGAGTAATGTCTGCTGGGCAGTCAAGACCTCCAGATAGGTAGTGTTGCCGTGCTGCATCAGCAAGCGGGTACTGCGGGCGGCATTTTCCAATGAAGCTACCTGCTTGTCGAAGTAAATGGATTTGCTGCGTGCAGTTTGTACCTGCGTCAAAGCATCATTCACTTCGCTTCCGGCAGCAAGCAATGTTTGCTGGAAAGCTAAACTCGCTTCTTCCTGCTGTGCTTTCGCTATCTTCAGTTGGGCGATATTAGCTCCCTTGTTAAACAAGGGTTGCGTCAACGATCCGAATACCGAAGCCAGCAGTTTGCCCGGATTCACAATCATCGAACCGGCACTGTTGGTCCAGCCTGCACTACCACCCAATGTAATGGAAGGATAGAAAGCCGAACGGGCGGCATTCGTAGAATAAAAGGCCTGTGCCAGTGAAAGTTCGGCACTCCGCACATCGGGCCGGTTGGATAACATCTGCAAAGGAATTCCCGTAGCAAAAGTCTCCGGTAACTGCTGTCCGGCAAGTTTACCACGCTGAATATCATGGGGGACCTCGGCCAGAATCAATGACAAGCTATTTTGCGTCTGGTTGATTTGCTCTTTCAAATCGAGCACGGTAGTACATATATTGTAATAGGTAGCCTCGGTTTGTGCCAGTCCGGCTTCTGTCACCATGCCGGCAGCTTTCATGGCACGGGTGGCAGCCACACTCTCCTTCCAGGCTTTTTCGGTAGCTGTTGCAATTTCATATTGGGCATCGAGCATCAACAACGTGTAATACGCGTTTGCCACCGATGCCACCAATTGTGTCTGTACCGCCTGTTCATATTCCCGGCTTTGCAGAAGCGCAGCTTTCGCACCCCGTTTGGCATTGGTCAGACGTCCGAAGAGATCGATCTCCCATGAAGCAGTAGCAGGCAACGAATAAGTCTTGGTAGCCTTTGCGCCGTCAAAACTACTGATAGAACCTTCCGGCGCCAAAAACAGAGACGGCAGATAAGAGAGTTTGGAAGTCATCAAGGCCGCTTCCGCTTCTTTCACCCGCAATTGGGCTGTCTGCAAATCGGTATTACGAACCAACGCCGAATCAATCAATGTCTGCAAAAAAGGATCGGAAAAAACTTCCCGCCACGCCAGATTGCCAAAGTTGGCAGTATCGGCTGTCTGGGCAGCACTCTCATCAGTGCTGCCATACAGTCCGTCCGGTACTTCCGAAACAGGTTTATATTTGGAATAGATGCCGCAACTGCTCAATGTAAAAGCAACGGCTACAAACAATAAAATTTGTTTTCTCATATTTCGTATCTTCATAATTAGCTCTATTTATTATTCTTTTCCGGCTTCCCTTTTCTCCCGGTCACTTTCCTGCTTTTCTTCTGCAATCTGCCAATCCTGAGACGGTTCGGCCTGCACGGGATGCAGCTTTTCCTGAAGCCATTGGAAAGCAATGAAGAGCGAAGGTACAATGAAAAGCAATGCCAACGTACCGACAAACATACCGCCTACGACACCGGTTCCCAATGAACGGTTACCGTTGGCTCCTACTCCACTGGCTACCACCAGAGGGAAAAGACCGAATATCATTGTCAACACTGTCATCAAAATAGGACGGAAACGGGCTTTGGCTGCACTCACGGCAGAAGCGATCAGCCCCATACCGGCCTTACGACGTTCGGCTGCATACTCTGTCAGCAAGATAGCGGTTTTGGCAAGCAAACCGATCAACATGATAAGCCCTGTCTGCAAATAGATATTGTTCTCCAGTCCGAATATACGGGCAAAAAGGAAACTACCCATCAGACCGCACGGCACACTGAGCAACACGGCAAACGGAATGATGAAACTCTCATAAAGGGCACTCAGAATGAGATAAATCATCAGGAAGCAAATGGCAAAGATGATAATTGTAGTACCGCTCTGCTGATTTTCCTCACGGGTAATACCTCCATAGTTTAGCCATATCCCTTAGGCAAGGCTGTTACGGCCGTCTCCTGTACGGCACGCATGGCATCACCCGTACTGTATCCCTCGGCCGGCATGGCATTCACTGCAATAGAATTGTACATATTGAAACGGCTCAACGTTTCGGCGCCATACACACGGGTTAAAGTCACAAACTGACTGAGCGGTGCCATCTCTCCATTGGACATGCGTACAAAAGTATTGTCCAACGATGCCTCATCCAGACGATATTTAGGATCGGATTGTATCATCACTTTATAAACCTTCGAGAAACGATTGAAGTTGGATACATATTGTCCGCCGTAATATCCTGATAAAGTACTGAGTACCTGATCGGCAGTGATGCCTGCACGTTTACACTTGGAAGGATCTACCTCTACCATCCACTGCGGATAGCGCACATCAAATGTGGAGTAAGCCATAGCAATCTCCGGACGCTGGTTCAAAGCACCTAAATATTGCTGTGTAGTCTGGAAGAAAGTAGTCACATCACCTCCCTGTTTATCTTGCACATGCATTTCCAAGGCATTACCCATACCGTATCCCGGAATCATACCCGGAGAAATGGCAAATACGGTAGCATCCTTAATATCCATCGTACTTCCATAGACTTGCTCGATAACCGCTTGTACGTTATCCTCCTTCCCCGGACGTTCGTCCCAAGGTTTCAGTTTCAAGATCAACATACCGAACGAACTACCCTGCCCGGACAATAATCCGTAGCCGGCCACCTTCTGTACATGTTTCACCTGCGGAATTGCTTCCAAACGCTTTTCGATGCGTGTAATCACATCATCGGTTGTTTTCAACGAACTACCGGCAGCCGTACTTACATTGACAAAAACAACCCCTTGGTCTTCATCGGGCACAAGACTGGTTTTAGTCGTATTCATCAGGAATGCCAGCAGAATAATGGAACAAACCAGCAATGACCATGTCAGCCATCTGCGTTTGATAAAGAACAATACAATATTCTTATATTTCTCTACCACCACGTTAAAAGCAGCATTGAACGCCTTACGGAAACGGGCGGCAAAGTTATTCTTCTGTGTTCCGTCTTCATTAATATAAGGTTTGAGCAATAATGCACAAAGTGCCGGGCTCAATGTCAGGGCGTTCACAGCCGAGATACCTACGGCCACCGCCATTGTCAATCCGAACTGGGTATAGAAAGTTCCGGAAGTACCACTCATAAACGATACCGGAATAAATACCGCCATAAACACCAGTGAAGAGGTGATAACTGCATTGCTAATTCCCTTCATGGCATCGATACTGGCCATATAAGAAGATTTGTAGCCTACATCGAACCGCGCCTGCACGGCCTCGACGACGACAATGGCGTCATCCACCACCGTACCGATCACCAAAACAAGAGCAAACAAGGTTATCAGGTTGATACTGAAACCGGCCAATGCCATGAAAGCAAACGTACCGATAAGCGATACAACGATTCCTACCAACGGAATAAGTGTAGAACGGATATCCTGCAAGAACACATATACCACCAAAATAACCAAAATAATGGCCTCGATCAGTGTCTTAACCACTTCATGAATAGATGCATAAAGGAAGTCATTGGATGACATCAGCTGCGTCAGCTCTACCCCTTTCGGCAAATCCTTCCGTGCCTCTTCCAAAAATTTATCAATATTGTTGTTCACCTCCGTCGCATTGGAGCCGGCCGTCTGGAAAACCATACAGGACACACCATTGTGTCCGTCCGTGGTACCCTTGTAGGCATAACTTTCCTGTCCCAGTTCCACTTCGGCAATATCTTTCAGTTTCAGTACTTCACCATTGTCTGTAGAACGGATTACGATTTCACCGAATTCCTCCGGAGTAACCCTACGCCCTTTGAACTTCATGGTATACTGATAAGTCTCATCCGAATTCTCACCGAACGAACCGGTAGCCGATTCGATGTTCTGCTCGGCCAACACGGCAGTGACATCCGAAGGAATCAGTTTATACTGTGCCATCACATCCGGTTTCATCCAGATACGCAAACTATAGTCACCACCCATAATCATCATATCACCCACACCACTGATACGGAGAATCTCCGGTTTCAGGTTGATACTGATATAGTTGGCAAGAAATGCCTCATCGTAAGAGTCGTCCGGGCTATGCAGAGAGAACATCTGAAGAATACTCGTCTGACGCTTGCTGGTGGTAACACCCACCTGAGTCACTTCTGCCGGAAGCTGCCCGGTGGCCTTAGAAACACGGTTCTGCACATTCACCGCTGCCATGTCGGGATCAGTACCCTGTTTAAAATAGACCGTAATGGTAACCGATCCCGCATTCGTAGCAGAAGAGGTCATATAAGTCATGTCTTCCACACCGTTGATGGCCTCTTCCAACGGAGCAATCACACTTTTCTGCAAAGTCTCTGCACTGGCGCCGAAATAGCTGGTGGAGACCATAATAGTTGGCGGCGCAATATCCGGATATTGTTCTACAGGCAAGGAGAACAATCCGATGATGCCGACAACGACAATCGTTATGGAGATGACGGCGGATAGTACCGGCCGCTCAATAAAAGTTCTTAAATTCATATAATCGTTCTATCTAAATTATTATTTAGCACATTATCCAATTACCACATTATCCCATTGCCATCACATCGATTCATTATTAATTCTTTCACTCTTAATTCATTAATTGGCACATTGGCATATTGGCAAATCAGCGCATTATTTATTATTATTCTTTGCCTTGATCGGTGTCCCTTCACGGAGCAATCCCACTCCTTCGGTCACAATGACTTCACCGGCTGTAAGCCCCTCATCAACAATAAATTCTTTACCACCGTTCACACGGGTTACCTGTACAGGAGTTGACTGTGCTTTGCCGTCTACCACTTTATAGACATAAACTTTGTCCTGTATTTCGAATGTCGCTGCCTGCGGAATGACCACCGCACCGTTTTTCTGAACAGGGATAACCACATTACCTGCACCACCGCTATGCAATAATCCCTCCTTGTTGGGGAATACGGCACGCAGACTCACAGTTCCTGTCGAACGGTCTATCACACCACTGATCGTTTCGATTTTCCCCTTTTGCGAATAAGCCGAATTGTCATTCAACATCAGATCGATTTCGGGCATCTGCTTCAACGCTTCCTCTTTGGAACCGTAACGCCGGATAAGATTGAGCAATTGATTTTCCGTCATAGAGAAATACACGTACATGTCGGAATTATCCGAAACGGTAGTCAAAGGTTCCGGAAGGCTGGCACTTACCAAAGCCCCTACCCGGTAAGGCAACGTGCCCACTACCCCGTTCGACGGGCTTTTCACAACTGTATATGACAAATTGTTACGGGCACTTACCTCCTGTGCTTTCATCTGCGCCAATTGGGCTTTAGCTGTCAGCAATGAATTATGCGCCGTACTAAGATCGAATTCCGAAACCACATTCTGGCGGAAAAGTTCCTGTTTGCTGTCATAAGTCAACTGTGCCGTAGCAAGTGAGGCCTCAGCAGCCTTCACATTGGCTTGGGCTGTCTGCAAAGCAGCTTCGTAAGCCACTTGGTCAATGATAAAAAGAGTCTGCCCCTGACGTACGTGTTCTCCTTCGGTGACACACACCTTCGTAAGAAAACCGGATACCTGCGGATAGATCTCAATGTCTTGCCGTCCACGAATGGTGGCAGAATAAACACTTGTCAGCGTTCTGTCCGCCGGAGCGATGGTCATTACTTCGTATTCTGCCTCTACCTGAGCGGGAGGTGCCTGCTGGCAACTTGCCACTACCAAACAGCAAACGGCCAATGCCGTTTGCAACAATCTGTTTACCTGATTCTTCATGTTCTAACTATTAAAAAAAACTATTTATATGATGTGTTCTGAAAAAAAGTATGAGAAGTCGCCATTAATAAAAGCCCTACCAAGCCGCACGTTGCACAACTGGCTATGACAATTACCCAACTTGTAGCAACCGAAACCTCGCCCAGTCCCACTAACGGAGCTACCAAACCGGCGAAAGTAAATTGAAAGAATCCCAACATCGCCGAAGCATTCCCCGAATTCTTTCTTTCCAATGCCAATGCCAGCGAGGTAGAGGTGGGCAGCACCATGCCCACACAAAAAAGCAATACCAAAAATCCTATTTCTATCGCAACCACAGACCAGCCGCCCATCAGGCAAACGGCCAATACAAGCGAAGCTATCAGCAGACAACAGGCTCCTATACCCAATGCCCGTTCTTCACTTCCAAATCTCGGAACTATCAAATTTCCCGTCATAATCGCCAATCCGTTGAAAGCAAAACAAACGCTGTACATCACCGGAGTTAACCCGTATTCCGTCTGAAAAATAAACGGGGATGAGGAAATATATGCAAACAATACTCCCATTGCAAACGACTGTATCAGCATGTAGCACACAAAATGCTTATTACCCAACACCGAACGAAAATTTGCAAAAGTGGCCAGTACACTCCCTGTTTGCCTGCGTTCTTCGGGCAACGACTCGCGAAAACGGAAAGCAGCCGCCAAGATCGCCACACCAATTAAAAGAAGTACTGCAAAAATACCCCTCCAGTCTGTTATCCCTAACAATAATCCACCGGCAATAGGAGCTACAATCGGTGCCAACCCCTGCACAGCACTCAGCATGGCAAAAAAACGAGTGAATTCTTTTCCTTCATATAGATCGACAGCTATCGAACGGGAAATCACTACTCCTCCGGCAGCAGCAATACCCTGCAAAAGACGGAAACAGATAAATGTAATCACGTCCCGGCATAATAAGCAAATAAGCGTGGATACTACAAACACCGTCAAAGATAAAATCAACGGACGACGACGCCCGTACTTATCACTCAACGGACCGATAACCAGCTGCCCGGCAGCCAAACCGATCACGCCAAAAGTCAAACTGAGTTGTATCAGGGAAGTAGTCGTACCGAAATATTCCATCAATTCCGGAAAAGCCGGCAGATACAAATCGGTCATAAACGGGCCGAATGCCGACAGCAATGCTGCAAATACAAGGACAAACCTTCTTGAATTATATTTCCTATTCTCCATTTTTCTACTTTTTTTGATCGTGGCAAAGGTAACGGCTTTCTTCGGATGAAAACTTTTCATACTGTTTACAGTTTTGTTCATTTTTGGAACAAATTAGCGTAAATTCCCTAAAAAACTCTACTTTTGCAGGTGAAATAAAGAACTACTTATGGAATATAAAAACCCTCTCATCCTTTCAAGGGAACGCCCGTTCGTAGCCGGCACAAGCAATCTGGCAGTTTTTCACCGTCGGCTGTATAAACTCGACTGTATGATTATTATTTTCTGCCACAGTGGTTGGGGACAGGTACTTATCGATCTTGAACGACATGAAATAATACGAAATACCCAAATGATTCTTCTCCCCGGCACAGTCATCAGTCTTGCCGGACAAAGTAACGATTTTCGTGTTTCTTATTTCGCAGCCCACAGTGATATGTTTCGTGAAGCTTGTCTGCGTCTCGAACCCTCTTTTTTTCATTTTCTGAAAGAGAAACCTTGCTTCACACTGCCCGATGAATTTACAGCTAATATCAACCGGTTACTGGAAGCCACTATCTCCCTTTATGCCGATAAAGACCATAACTTCCGCTATCAGATAGCCCGCAATCACCTGCAAAGCTTTCTGCTCGATGTGTATGATAAAGTTCATCGTT
>ERZ1673747.2185-NODE-2185-length-16008-cov-7.103492_pt1 | contig 16008 bp, 9 predicted proteins | sample MGYA00580220_ERZ1673747 | MGnify/ENA primary metagenome ERZ1673747 (study PRJEB41218, sample SAMN15661769) | gut metagenome | host: Homo sapiens | place: Canada: London | collected 2015-08-20/2019-03-30 | study: EMG produced TPA metagenomics assembly of... | reverse complement strand
GTTCTCCACGCACATCAGGCCGTCTGTATAGGCCAGCACCCGGCGGGTGACGCCCGCGCCTGCGGGCTGCGGCAGAGTGTCCTCATGCAGGACCCAGCGCTGTTTCTTTTCCGGCAGTTTCATAAACGTTCCTTCTTTCCCGGCCCCGCTGCGGGGCCGTTTTCTATTTCCATTATAAAAAGGCAGAACCCGTTTGGCAAGAGTTCCGCCTTTGTTTATAGCTATAGCAATTCAACTTTTAAATGCAACAGCAACAACGTTGAATTGCATATCGCAAATATGCTGTTTGAATGGTGCGCTGATTTCTTGACTTGCGATAGAACCAACCTGCGTCAATTTGTCAAGCCGTCACATCCTCAAACTGGCTGTTGTACAAATCGGCGTAGAAGCCGCCGGCTTCGATCAGCTCGTCATGGGTGCCCTGCTCGATAATGTCGCCGTCCCGCATGACGAGGATCAGGTCCGCATCGCGGATGGTCGAAAGACGGTGGGCGATGACAAAGCTGGTGCGGCCCTCCATCAGGCGGTCCATTGCAGTCTGGATGCGCTGCTCGGTGCGGGTGTCCACGCTGGAGGTGGCCTCATCCAGTATCAGGATGCGGTTGTCCGCCAGAATCGTGCGCGCAATCGTCAAAAGCTGCTTCTGCCCCTGGCTGACGTTGGAGGCATCCTCGTTCAGCTCCATCTGATAGCCGCCGGGCAATGTGCGGATAAAGTGGTCGGCGTTCGCGGCCTTGGCAGCGGCAATGACCTCCTCATCGGTGGCATCCAGCCGACCGTAGCGGATATTCTCCATGATGGTGCCCTTGAACAGCCATGTATCCTGCAAAACCATGCCGAAGCCCTCGCGCAGGGCGCTGCGGTCAAAGTCCCGGACATTGTGGCCGTTGAGGGTGATGGCACCGGCGTCCACATCGTAGAACCGCATCAGCAGCTTGACCATCGTGGTCTTGCCGGCGCCGGTGGGGCCGACAATGGCAACCTTCTGCCCGGGCTTGACATTGCAGCTGAAGTTGTGGATGACCGTTTTGTCCGGTGTATAGCCGAACCGCACATGGTCGAAGGTGACCTGCCCGTCAATGCTGGCAGGATCGGCACGGCGGGCAGGGTCGGCCAGCTGGTCTTCCTCGTCCTCGTTCAGGAACTCAAAGACGCGCTCCGCTGCGGCGGCCATGCTCTGCAGCATGTTCGACACCTGCGAGAGCTGCTGGATGGGCTGGGTAAAGTTGCGGACATACTGAATGAAGGCCTGAATGTCGCCGATCGTGATGGTGCCCGCTGCAGCAAAGATGCTGCCCACAATGGCGACCGCCACATAGCCCAAATTGCCTACAAAGCTCATGATGGGCTGCATCAGGCCCGACAAAAACTGGGATTTCCACGCGGATTCGTACAGCTTGTCATTTGCGGTGTTGAAGTCATCCAGCACAGCGGCCTCGCGGTTGAACGCCTTGATGACATTGTGCCCGGCGTAGACCTCCTCGACCTGACCGTTGACCACGCCGAGGGTGGCCTGCTGGGCCTTGAAGTACTTCTGGCTGAATTTGACGACCACCAGCACCAGCGCCAGCGATACCGGCAGGATCAGCAGTGCGATCAGCGTCATTTTGGGGCTGATCGAGAGCATCATGACCAGCACACCGATCATCGTGGTGACGCTGGTGATCAGCTGGGTGATGCTCTGGTTCAGGCTCTGGCCGAGCGTATCGACATCGTTCGTGATGCGGGACAGCACCTCGCCGACGGTGCGCTTTTCAAAGTAGGCCAGCGGCAGGCGGTTGATCTTTTTGTTGATCTGGTCGCGGAAGTCGTAGCAGACCTTCTGGGACAGGCCGGTCATCAGCCAGCCCTGCAGAAAGCTGAACGCGGCGGAGAACAGATACATCCCCGCAAGAAAGAGCAGCACCCGACCGATGTAGGCAAAGTCGATGCTGCCGACCCCGCGCAGCTTGGCGATCCAGCCGGTGGCCAGCGCTGTGGTGGCTTTGGCCAGGATCTTGGGGCCTGCAATGTTGAAAATCGTCGAAAGAATTGCAAATACAACGACCACGATGAGCGGCAGCTTATACCTGCTCATGGCGGCCAGCAGCTGGCGCAGCGTGCCCTTGAAGTCCTTGGCGCGCTCCGTTGTCGGGCGTCCGGGTCTTGGCATATCACGCATCCTCCTTCTGTAAATTCAGTTCCTTCTGGCTCAGCTGGCTGCGTGCGATCTCCCGGTATTCGGGGCAGCTCTCCATCAGCTGGGCATGAGTGCCCTTACCGACGATACGCCCCTCATCCAGCACGATGATCTGGTTTGCATGCAGCACGGTCGAGATGCGCTGCGCCACAATAATGACGGTGGCGCTGCCGGTCTCAGCCTTGAGCGCGCGGCGCAGGGCCACATCGGTCTTGTAGTCCAGCGCCGAGAAGCTGTCATCAAACAGATAGATCTGCGGGTGCTTGGCAATGGCGCGTGCAATCGAAAGGCGCTGCTTCTGCCCGCCCGAGACATTGCTGCCGCCCTGTGCGATGGGGCTGGCAAAGCCCTCCGCTTTGGCGGAGATGAAATCGGCAGCCTGTGCGATCTCAGCGGCCTTCTGCACATCGGCATCGGTGATGTGGTCGCCGCCGAACTTGAGGTTGGAGTCGATCGTGCCGCTGAACAGCACACCCTTCTGGGGTACATAGCCAAGGCAGTCGTGCAGCTGCGCCTGGGTCAGCTCGCGTACATCCACACCGCCGATGGTTACACTGCCCGCTGTTGCATCGTAAAAGCGCGGGATCAGGTTGAGCAGCGTTGACTTACCGCAGCCGGTCGAGCCGATGATGGCGGTCGTTTCGCCGGGGCGGGCCGTAAAGCTGATGTGCTCAAGCGCGTCCTCCTCGGAGCCGGGATAGCGGAAGCTGACATCGTTAAACGCCACCACGCCCTCGGTACCGTTCTCCGGCAGGGACTTGGGGGCAGCGGGGTCGTGGATGGTGGCGTGGGTCGTGACAACCTCGTCAATGCGGTCGGCGGCCACACCGGCGCGCGGCAGCATAACGGCCACCATCGACAGCATCAGGAACGACATGACGATCTGCATCGTGTAGGTGATGAAGGCAATCATCTCGCCGACCTGCATCGTGCCCATATCCATGGCCTTGCCGCCGAACCAGACAATGAGCAGGCTTGTGCCGTTCATGATCAGCGTCATAAAGGGCATCATGGCGACCATCGTGCGGTTGGTGAAAAGCTGGGTGCGCATCAGGTCGGTGTTGGCACGGTCGAACCGCTTTTCCTCAAAGGCCTCGCGGCTGAAGGCGCGGATCGGCATAATGCCGGTCAGAATCTCGCGGCTGACAAGGTTCAGCCGATCTACAAGGGTCTGCATCTGCTTGAACTTGGGCATGGCGACATTCATCAGCACAGCGATGAGCAGCAGCAGCGCCACCACCGCGACAAAGATGATCCATGTCAGCCCCGTGTTGCCGCCGGCCACATGCAGGATGCCGCCGATGCCGAGGATCGGCGCGTAGGCTACCATGCGCAGCAGGATAACGCAGACGAACTGCACCTGCTGAATGTCGTTGGTCGTGCGGGTGATGAGCGATGCAGTGGAAAACTTCTCGATCTCGGCGTTGGAATAGCCGACAACGGTGCGGAACACATCGCGCCGCAGGTCGCGGCCGATGCCAGCCGACACGCGGGAGGCGATGAAGCCGACAGCGATTGCCACAGCAACCATCAGCAGCGTCAGGGCCAGCATCCGGCCGCCGGTGCGCAGCAGATAGCCCATCTGGACATCGTGGGCGATGCCCTGTGCCTCATATTCCAGCGCGACCAGCAGCATGGCCTGGCTCGACAGGCCGCCCGCCACCGAATCATCGAGAGAGGCAAAGGCGGCGGCCAGCTGGCTTTGCAGCATTTCCCGTGCGCCGGGGGCCTGAGACAGCGCGGCAAACTGGGTCGCAACGGCATCGAGGTCGTAGACGGTGGGGGTCACTGCATCGGCCGTGCCGGCGGCGGTGGCGGCGTTTTTGGTGGCTGCCATGTACAGCACAATGTCAGGCGTGGCAAACGCGTTTTCCAGTTCCGACATGGCAGCGGTGGCATCGTGAGAGAGGGTACGCACACCGTCGGCATCGGGGGCACTGTACCACTGTTCGGCCAGCGCGGCGTCCTGCTCGGACATAAGCAACTCCAGTGCCTGCAGGGGCGTGTCGCGGACAGTCTCGGGCACAGGGCTTTCAATGCCGCCCTGCTGGATGCCGATGTCCACGATCTTGCTGGTGTAGTCGGGCAGGCTCAGGTCGCAGTAGGCCTGTACAAACAGCAGCGCCACCACGGCGATGCAGGCCGCCCAGTGACGCCCCAGCTGCTTAAATATCTTGATCATGCGCGGGGTCTCCTTTCCTGTTTGCAAGGTCTTGCTCCAAGGCATCGTTCTCGGCCACGATGGCGGCGAGGAAGGCGTCCTTCAGGGCCACCATCTGGGCCAGCTCCTCCGGGGTCAGCCGCGCCATAACGCGGGAAAAGTAGCCGCTGATGGCCTGCTCCCCCGCAAGGCGGGCCTGCTCCCCTTCCGGGGTGATGCGCACGAGCGTTTTGCGGCGGTCATTGGGGTCGGTCTCACGCAGGATATGGCCGTCCTGCTCGAGCAGGCGCAGCCCGCGTGAGACGGCGGGCATCGGCTGGCGCATTGCGCGGGCCAGCTCAGACACATAGATGCTGCCGTCCTGCCCGGACTGCTCGATCTGGAAATGCAGATGCTCCAGCATACCAAGGCGGCAGCGCGGCTGGCTGGCCAGCGCTGCGCGCATCCCGCGCTTGCCCAGAGTGTTGACACGGCCGAGGAACTGGATCAGCCAGCCAAGGTCGGTGTTTTCGGTGGCAGACATTGCACACCTCCTGTTAATAGTTATCACATGTTAATAATTGGAATGAGATAATAATACACCCCCCTGCACAGCGATGCAAGGGGGTGCGGTGTGTTTTTAAAAATTGTTTACAAATGCGGGTGTCAGGGCTCCACACAGCTGATATTGCTCAGCGTGATGCCGCGGCACAGGCGCAGCGGCAGGGTCACGGACGGCTTTTGGATCGTGATGTCCTTAAAGACGATATCCTCCACCGCATAGCCGGGCGTGTCAAAGCCGGCAATCTCCAGCGGGGCGGCATCGTGCCGGCTGCGGTCATGGTCCAGCACCTCGCCGGTCAGGGTCAGCCGCTCAAAGAAGCAATGACTGAGCTTCGGCGGCGTTTCGGCGGGGGTGCCATCATCGTTGTAGGCAACACTGTGCAGCATGACACGGGGCGCAATGCAGTCCTGCACGGTTACGCCGCGCACATAGCCGCCGCGCTTGGGGGTGGCCTTGATCTCGATGCCCGACAGCGAGTTTGCAAGGTCGCAGTCCCAGATCTGCACATCCTCCACGCCGCCGCTCATCTCGCTGCCGATGCAGATGCCGTGGCCGCAGTCGCTGCGGCAGTCAAACACCCGGATGTGGGCGCAGGGGCGGCCGATTTCATTGCCCTCGGGGTTCTTGCCGCTCTTGATGGCCACGGCATCGTCCCCCGTAAAGAACTCGCTGGCAAACAGTGTGCAGTTCGTCGAGGAGTCGGGGTCCCAGCCGTCACCGTTCCAGACGCCCTCCGATACAAAGGTGCAGTGGTCGGTCTGGATATTGTTGCAGTAGATCATGTGGACATTCCACGACGGGCCGTTTTTGAGGGTGACGCCGCTGATCCAGACATTTTCACAGTTGCTCAGGTTGATAAGGCGAGGACGCACACGGCCGGGGATCGTGTCGCTGTTCTCGCAGCTTTCGACCAGCTCCTTGTTGTCATCGAGGAAGCTCTTGATGCGCGCACGCTCATCCTCGATGATCTTGCGGGCCAGCGTCTGGCCGCCGCCGCAGATCGTGCCCTTGCCGCGGATGATGATGTTGCGGCAGTTCGGCCCGGTCTTGTGGTTCAGCTCACCGGCGTTGAGCAGGCTGGAATAGCAGCGCATCTCGATCCCCTCAAACCGGCTGGGGATGCGCGGGGCGTAGTCATGGATGTTGGCAGTGCCCTGCAGCACGGCGCCCTTGGCAAGGTAGATCTCAAGATCGCTGTGCAGCCGCAGCGCACCGGTCAGAAAATCACCCGCCGGGATATAGAGAATATCGTCCGGGCCGCAGTCGTTAATGGCGCGCTGCAGATTGTCGGTGTTCAGCAGCTGGCCGTCACCGCGGCAGAAGTAGGGCGCAGCGGTAATGTCGATTCGGTGCTTTTCCTGCCCGAACTGCAGCGTGGCGGAGCCGACGCAATAGCTGCCGCTGACCACATCCACACGGAAGGTGCTGCCGTAGGACAGACCCTCGATCGTAAAATGGGTCTTGTCGGTGCGGCCGATGGCCTCGCCGTTGAGGGAGACCGTGTACTCCGCCCCGCGCGGCGCAGTGGCGGGCTTATCCCAGTACAGCACCGCGTAATCCTCGGTGCAGCGTATATTTAAACGGTTCTGTTTCATGTATGACATCCTTTGGTAAAGGGAGAAATTCATTAATACACATATTGTACCACAGCCCGCAGGTTTATCCAATACCTTGGTATGCCAAAATACCGCGGTCAAAAACCGGCAGGTTTTGACAGTTTGCAGCCTTGACAAATTCGGGGCCCGGTACACCGGGCAGGTTTTGCTTTTGCGGGTAAAATGTGGTAGAATAAGTCGATTGACAGGGGCGCGGGCTGCCCGCCCCGCTAACACCCAACGCCGCAGAAAGGAGGCCGCCATGGAGAAAACCGCGTTTGAGACCGCCCACATGGCGGCGCTGAATCCCCAACAGAGGGCCGCCGTTGCGGCCGTAGACGGCCCGGTGCTGTTGCTGGCGGTGCCGGGCAGCGGCAAGACCACCGTGCTGATCACCCGCTTGGGCTACATGACCGAGGTCTGCGGCATCGCACCGGAGTCTATCCTGACAATGACCTACACGGTGGCCGCCACGCAGGAGATGCGCGCCCGGTTTGCCGCGCGGTTCGGGGAGGCCGAGGCGGCGCGGATGGAGTTCCGCACCATCAACGGCGTGGCGGCGCGCATCATCGCGCTCTACAGCCGGATGTACGGCCGCACACCGCCCGACCTGCTGCAGAGCGAGAGTGAGACAACGCCGCTGCTGCTGCAGCTGTGGCAGAGCATCAACCATGAGTATGCCGCCGAAAGCACCCTCAAGGAGCTGCGCACGGCCATCACCTACATTAAAAATATGTGCCTGACCGATGCCGAGCTTGACGAGCTGGAGACGGACCTTGAAAATCTGCCGGAGCTGTACCGCGCTTACCAGCAGGCGCTCAAGGCGCGGCATAAGATGGACTACGATGACCAGCTCTGCTTTGCGCTGCAGATCCTGAACGCCGCGCCCGCCGTGGCAGCAGCGTTCCGTAAGCGGTACCGCTATTTCTGCGTGGATGAGTCGCAGGATACCTCCCGCGTGCAGCATGAGATCATCCGGGTGCTGGCGCAGCAGAGCGGCAACCTTTTTATGGTCGGGGATGAGGACCAGAGCATTTACGGCTTCCGCGCGGCTTACCCGCAGGCGCTGATGGACTTTGAAAAGACCTACCCCGGCGCGCGGGTGCTGCTGATGGAGGAAAACTACCGCTCGCGGGAGCCGATTCTGGCCGCGGCCAATCGTTTTGTAGCGCGCAACCGCTACCGCCGGCCCAAGACCATCGCCCCTACGCAGGGGGCCGGAGAGCCGATCCGGGTCGTGGAGGTGCGCCGCCGCGCTGACCAGCTGGACTTTCTGTTTGCGGAGGCGCAGCATTGCGAGGTCGAGACCGCGGTGCTGTTCCGCAACCATGAGAGCGCGCTGCCCATCATCGACCTGTGTGAGCGCCGTGGCGTGCCTTACGGCTGCAAGGCGGTCGAGCAGACCTTTTTTACCAACAAGATCGTGCGGGATGTCGCGGATATTTTTGCGCTGGCAGCCCGCCCGGACGATGCCGACACCTTTCTGCGCTGCTATTTCAAGTTCGGCGTGCCGGTGACACGGGCACAGGCGCTGTACGCCGCCGGGCAGGCACGGCAGTACGGGCAGGGCTGCTGGACAGCGCTGATCAATGAGGACAGCATCCGCCCGCGCACCCGCGCCGCGATGGCCGAGGTGGCCGCAGGGCTGGCCCGCCTGCCCCGCATGGCGGCGGACGATGCTGTGCGGTTTTTGACCGACCAGCTGGGCTACGGCAAGTATCTGGACAAAAACGGCATGGACCGCGCCAAGTTGGCTGTGCTGGAAATGCTGGGCGCTCAGGAGCCTACGCCCCGGCGGCTGCTCCGGCGGCTGGCGGAGCTGCGCACCATCGTGCAGGAGCATGTCACACCGCCGGGGTGCAAATTTCTGCTCTCCACGATACACTCCGCCAAAGGGCTGGAGTATGACCGGGTGATCCTGCTCGATGTGCTGGACGGAATCCTGCCGGCCAAGCCGGAGCTGTGCTGCCGCACCCCCGCCGAGACGCGCCAGTATGAGGAGGACCGGCGGCTGTTTTATGTGGCGATGACCCGCGCCCGGCAGGAACTGGTGCTGTTTGACTGCACGGCCGAGCGCTCGTCCTTTGCGCAGGAGGTGCTTTCCGGTCTGCCGGGGCACCGCAGCCGCCCTGATGCCGTCCCCGCGGGGCACCGCCCTGCCCCGGCGGCGGCGCGCAAGCCGCTGCCGCCTGTGGATATGGCGGCGATCACGGCGGTTGGGGCACGGGTGCGCCATGCCGTGTTCGGCCCCGGCACGGTGGAAAGCGCAGAGGGCGGCCGCGTGACCGTCCGCTTTGCCGCCGGTGCAAGGACACTGGACGCCCGCGTCGTGGCCGACCGACACCTGCTGTGGCCGGAATGAAAGATATGCGCCTTCCCCTTTTGGGGGAAGGTGCCCGAGGCCCCGACCGAGGGCGGATGAGGGGAAAGTCACCGGATATTACCCGTTAATTGGCTATAAGGCGGACTCTGCCCTCATCAGTCCGCTTTGCGGACAGCTTCCCCCGAGGGGGAAGCCAAAGAGGTACTTTGATGAAAAAAATTCTTCTTCTCGCCACCGGCGGCACGATCGCCAGCCGGCCCACGGCTGCGGGCGGGCTGGCCCCCGCCATCACCTCAGAGGAGCTGCTGGCCTGTGTGCCGGAGCTGGCCGACCTGTGTGCGATCGATGCAGTGCAGCTTTTCAACCTTGATTCCACAAATGTCGGCCCTGCGCAATGGCAGGAGATCGTGCGCAGCATCCGGGAAAACTACGCCGCCTATGACGGCTTTGTCATTGCCCACGGCACCGACACGATGGCCTACACGGCGGCCGCGCTGAGCTACATGATCCAGAACAGCGCCAAGCCGGTCGTGCTGACCGGCAGCCAGAAATCCATCTACAACCGCGACACCGATGCCCGCAACAACCTCTATCGCGCCTTTGTCTACGCCGTGAGCGAGGGTGCATGGGGCGTGCAGCTGGTGTTTGACAACAAGGTCATTCTGGGCACCCGCGCCCGCAAGACGCGGACCCGCAGCTTTGACGCCTTCTCGAGCATCGACTACCCGGAGACTGCCGTTTTCCGTGACACAAGGCTTATCCCCTTCCTGCGGCGGCCGGCCGACCTGCCGCCGGTGCAGTTTTATGAGCAGCTTGACCCCGCCGTCTTTGTGCTGCGGCTGGTGCCGGGTATGCGGGCAGATATTATCCCGCTGCTGGCCCCGCACTACCGTGTGCTTGTGCTGGAAAGCTTCGGCGTGGGCGGCCTGCCGGGCGGTGAGCAGGGCAAAATGTTTGCCGAGCTGCGCCGCTGGTGCGACAGCGGACGGCTGGCCGTGTTTACGACCCAGGTCCCGCATGAGGGGTGTGACCTTGCCGTCTATGAGGTGGGCCGCGCCGTGGGCGAGCTGCCCGGTGTGCTGGAGGCGCACGACATGACCCCCGAGGCCGTGGCTGTCAAGCTGATGTGGGCGCTGGGCCAGACACAGGACCGTGCCGAGGTCATGCGCCTGTTTGAAACCCCGGTGGAGGTCGATATTATTTAAGCTGCTTTTTTAAAATACTGCGCTTTGGCCGCTGTCTTTTTGGGACGGCGGCCTTTTGCTTTGCTGAAAAGTGTGCTATAATCCATAAGTAGGAACCAAAAGTACAGGAAGGAGCCTGCCCGTGCAGTATTCTGATGAACATTTGCGCTATCTGCGCCTGCTTTCCCAAAAATACCAGACGGTAGCCGCAGCCGCCAGCGAAATCATCCGCATCGAGGCGCTGCTGCGCCTGCCCAAGGGCACCGAGCATTTTATGAGCGATCTGCACGGTGAGCATGAGGCGTTTGTACATATCCTGAACAGCGCATCGGGCGTTATCCGTGAGAAGATCGACACTGTGCTGGGGCCGGATGTCCCCGCCGAGGAGCGCGCCGAGCTGGCAACGCTGGTCTACTACCCCAATCAAAAGCTGCCGGAATTGAAGGCGCGCCAGCCTGATCTGCACGCATGGTACCGCCTGACGCTGCTGCGGCTGATCGACCTGTGCCGGTTCGTTTCCAGCAAGCACACCCGCGACCATGTGCGCCGCTGCCTGCCCCAGAACTGCGGCTACATTCTGGACGAGCTGCTCCACGCCCATTTTGAAGACCACGACAAGGATCAATATTACGGCGAGATCATCGAGAGCATCCTGCGCTATGACCGCGCGGACGCCTACATTGTGCGGTTCTGTGAGGTCATCAAGCGGCTGGCCGTTGACCGGCTGCATATCGTGGGCGACCTGTTTGACCGCGGCCCGCGCCCCGACCGTATTCTCGACAGCCTGATGGCGCACCATCAGGTGGACATCCAGTGGGGCAACCATGATGTTGTCTGGATGGGGGCCGCTGCCGGCAGCCCGCTGTGCATTATGACGGTGCTGAAAACAACGCTGGCCTACAACAACCTTGACACGCTGGAGGGCGGCTACGGCATCAGCCTGCGCCAGCTTGAGCGCTTTGCCCAGAGCACCTACGCTGACTCCGATGTGTCGCGCTGGATCCCCCACGCCGACCCGCGCACGGCGGCCGGTGATTTGACCGCCGCCGCCCGGATGCACAAGGCCGTGACCGTGATGATGCTCAAGCTTGAGGCGCAGGTTATCGCCCGCAACCCGGATTTTGATCTGCAGGGCCGCGACTTTTTGAACCATATTGATTTTGCGGCAGGCACGGTGGACTACCACGGCACCGTCTATCCCCTGCTGGACTGCGACTTCCCGACTGTGGACCCCGCCGCGCCGACCACGCTCACCGCCGAGGAGGCGCATGTCATCGCCGGGCTGGTGCGCAGCTTTGCCGAGAGCGAGCGTCTGCAGCGCCATGTGCAGTTCCTCTACGCGCACGGCGCGTTTTACAAGATCTGCAACGGCAACCTGCTCTACCACGGCGCTGTGCCGATGACCGAGGACGGTGCCTTTGCAGCCATCCGGTTTGAGGGGGTGGCGCGCAGCGGCAAGCAGTTGTTTGACTATTGCGACCGCCGTGCCCGGCAGGGCTACAGCGCGCCGCCGGGCAGCCCGGCGCGGCTGGCCGGGCAGGACTTTTTGTGGTATCTGTGGTGCGGTGCCAAATCGCCGCTTTTCGGCCGCAGCGCCATGACGACCTTTGAGCGGCTCTACATTGCCGACCCCGCCGCCCACCGGGAGATCAAGGACCCTTACTATAAGCATATCGCCGCGCTGGACACGGCCGAGCGCATTTTGCGGGAGTTCGGCCTTGCGGGTGCAGGCTGCCACATCGTCAATGGCCATGTGCCGGTCCGCGCCATCGAAGGGGAAAGCCCCATCAAAGGCGGCGGGCGGCTCATCATCATTGACGGCGGCTTCTGCCGTGCTTATCACCAGCGCACCGGCATTGCGGGCTATACGCTGGTCTACAACTCGCGCGGACTGATCCTGCGCACCCACCAGCCGTTTGAAAGCGCCGAGAAGGCCATCCATGAGGATGAGGACATCGCAAGCAAGAGCGAATACATCTACACGGCACCGCAGCGCATCCTTGTGCGCGACACCGATGAGGGCGGCCGCAAGCAGGCGCTGATCCGCGACCTCTGCGCCCTTGTGGAGGCCTACCAGACCGGCGTGCTGCCGCAGGGTGTGGCACAGGAAATGTGATTGAAATTTGCGCCGTTTGCATTATAATAGGAACCGGATGGGTGCTGTAGGGGCCGGGTATGCCCGGCCCGCGGCTTTTCCGTAAAATGTCGTTTGCCGTCAGGCTGCACCCCGTCCGTGTAAAGTATAAAAAGGAGAGGATTTGCAAATGCCTTGTACAACCATTCTGGTCGGCAAAAACGCATCGTATGACGGCTCCACCATGATCGCCCGCAACGATGACTCCGGCTCCGGCCATTTCACTGCCAAAAAGCTCGCTGTGTTCCAACCGAAGGACTACCCTGCGGTATATAAGTCGGTGATTTCGGGCGTTGAGATCCCCCTGCCCGGCAATGGTCTGCGGATGACCGCTGTGCCTAACGCTGTGGAGGGCAAGGGCCTGTGGGCTGCCAGCGGCGTGAACGCTGCCAATGTCGGCATGACCGCCACCGAAACCATCACCTCCAACCCGCGTGTGCTGGGGGCCGACCCGCTCGTCAAGGGCGGCATCGGCGAGGAGGACATCGTTTATCTGGTCCTGCCCTACATCCGCTCCGCGCGTGAGGGTGTACACCGCCTCGGCAGCCTGCTGGAGCAGTACGGCACCTATGAGATGAACGGCATTGCCTTTCAGGATACGGACGAGATCTGGTGGCTTGAGACGATCGGCGGCCACCACTGGATGGCCCGCCGCGTGCCCGATGATGTGTATGTCGTCATGCCCAACCAGCTGGGGCTGGATATGCTGGATCTGGACGATGCACTGGGCGAGCAGAAGGACTTTATCTGCTCTGCCGATCTGCGTGAGTTTATCAACCGGTATCATCTGGACCTTGCACAGGGTGGTGCGCTGAACCCGCGCGATGCCTTCGGCAGCCATGACGATGCCGACCATGTCTACAACACGCCCCGCGGCTGGTACATGCTGCGCTATTTCAACCCCAACACCTTCGCATGGGACGGCCCCGATGCCGATTTCACGCCGCGCTCCGACGATCTGCCATGGTGCATGGTGCCGGAGAAAAAGATCACGCCGGAGGACATCAAGTATGTGCTGTCCTCCCATTATCAGGGCACGCCCTACGACCCCTACGCAGCCACGGCGGCCGAAAAGGGCATCTACCGCCCCATCGGCGTAAACCGCAACGACTTTATGGCGCTGCTGCAGCTCCGCCCCGATATGCCGGAGGATTTCCGCGCTGTGGAATGGCTGGCCTTTGCGTCCAACGCCTTCAACACGATGCTGCCCCTCTATGCCAATGTGGACACTGCGCCGGAATATCTGGCCAACACCACCGGGGATGTCTCCACCGACAACTTCTATTGGGCCAGCCGCCTGCTGGCCGCGATGGCCGATGCGTCCTACGCGAAGTCAGTGTTCCACATTGAGCGCTACACCCTGAGCGTCGGTGCGAAGGCTAACCACATCATCAACACCTGTGACGATGCCCAGCGCGCCGAGGCTGACCCCGCTGCCCGCGCCGCCCTGCGCGAAAAGGCAAACGCGGATATGGCCGCGATGGCGAAGGCAGAAACGACCGACACGCTGAACAAGGTCCTGTTTGAGCTGAGCAGCGGCATGAAGAACGCTTATTCGCGCTCGGATGCGTAAGAAACCTGCATAAAAAAGGATGCCCCCGCCGCACGGCCCGCTGCCGTGCGGCTTTTTTGCACTTTTTAACAATAATGTCACAATCTTTGCAGGATTTTCAACTTGCTTTTATACCGGAATCTTTGTATAATAAATGTCAGGATGGGGCACTAGGAGGCTGACTTAGTCCCCTGCTCCCCATTCAGCCAAAAGTATAGAGAAAGAGGTATATGTAAACATGGCAAATCTGGATTTGACTAAGTATGGCATTACCGGCACGACTGAGATCGTGCATAACCCCTCTTATGATGTTCTGTTCGCAGAGGAGACCAAGGCGGACCTGACCGGCTACGAGAAGGGCCAGGTCAGCGAGCTGGGCGCTGTCAATGTCATGACCGGCGTTTACACCGGCCGCTCCCCCAAGGACAAGTACATCGTCATGGACGAGAACTCCAAGGACACCGTTTGGTGGACCAGCGACGAGTACAAGAACGACAACCACCCCATGACCGAGGCCACTTGGGCTACCGTTAAGGATATCGCCAAGAAGGAGCTGTGCAACAAGCGCCTGTTCGTTGTCGATGCCTTCTGCGGTGCCAACAAGAACACCCGCATGGCTATCCGCTTCATCGTGGAGGTGGCCTGGCAGGCACACTTTGTCACCAACATGTTTATCAAGCCCACCGCTGAGGAGCTGGCTAATTTTGAGCCTGACTTCGTTGTCTACAACGCTTCCAAGGCTAAGGTCGAGAACTACAAGGAGCTGGGCCTGAACAGCGAGACCTGCGTTGCCTTCAACATCACCAGCAAGGAGCAGGTCATCATCAACACCTGGTACGGCGGCGAGATGAAGAAGGGTATGTTCTCCATGATGAACTACTTCCTGCCGCTGAAGGGCATGGCCTCCATGCACTGCTCTGCCAACACCGATAAGGAGGGCAAGAACACTGCCATCTTCTTCGGTCTGTCCGGCACCGGCAAGACCACTCTGTCCACCGACCCGAAGCGCCTGCTGATCGGCGACGACGAGCACGGCTGGGACGACAACGGCGTCTTCAACTTTGAGGGTGGCTGCTACGCCAAAGTCATCAACCTGGACAAAGATTCTGAGCCTGACATCTACAACGCCATCAAGCGCAACGCTCTGCTGGAGAACGTCTCCCTCGACGCCGAAGGCAAGATCGATTTCGCTGATAAGAGCGTGACCGAGAACACTCGTGTTTCCTACCCCATCAACCACATTCAGAACATCGTTCGCCCGATTTCTTCTGCTCCGGCAGCCAAGAATGTTATCTTCCTGTCTGCTGACGCATTCGGCGTTCTGCCCCCGGTCTCCATCCTGACCCCGGCTCAGACCCAGTACTACTTCCTGTCCGGCTTTACCGCAAAGCTGGCCGGCACCGAGCGCGGCATCACCGAGCCCACCCCGACCTTCTCTGCTTGCTTCGGCCAGGCATTCCTGGAACTGCATCCCACCAAGTATGCTGAAGAGCTGGTCAAGAAGATGGAAAAGAGCGGCGCTAAGGCTTACCTGGTCAACACTGGCTGGAACGGCACTGGCAAGCGTATCTCCATCAAGGATACCCGCGGCATCATCGACGCTATCCTGAGCGGCGCTATCAACGAAGCCCCGACCAAGAAGATCCCGTACTTCGATTTCGAAGTTCCCACTTCTCTGCCCGGCGTTGATCCCGCTATCCTCGATCCTCGTGACACCTATGCAGATGCTGCTGAGTGGAACAAGAAGGCTGAGGACCTGGCAGGCCGCTTCATCAAGAACTTCGCCAAGTACGAAGGCAACGAGCACGGCAAGGCTCTGGTCTCTGCCGGCCCGCAGCTGTAATTTCTGCTGCAAGTTCTGTGCACAAGCCGCTTAAGGCTTGATTTGTTGTAACGAATAACACCCCCGCCCTGGCGCATGGCCTGCTGCAAAGCAGTGCCGCACCTGAGCGGGGGTGTTTTTATTTTGCCGGGCCAGCATGCACAGCAGCCCGCACAAGAGAAGAAAATATCAGCGCACAAAAAACCACCCGCCGCAGTCCCCTTGCGGGGGCTGCGGTGGGTGGCATATTTTCAGGGTTTGGGGTTAGTAAACAAAGGGTTCAGAACAAATTACTTGTTCTCAGGCAGATGCCACTTCCAGTCGATGATCTCAGGCAGATCCTGGCCAACTTCGTGGATGTAGTTCTTATGAGCAACCAGCTTGTCGTTCATCTGCTGGATCAGATAAGCGCCCTTGTTGCCCAGCTGCGGCAGGTGCTGCAGGGCATCCTTAACCAGGTGGAAGCGGTCGATCTCGTTCTGCACGCGCATATCGAACGGCGTGGTGATGGTGC
>ERZ1673747.2177-NODE-2177-length-16073-cov-5.296479_pt1 | contig 16073 bp, 18 predicted proteins | sample MGYA00580220_ERZ1673747 | MGnify/ENA primary metagenome ERZ1673747 (study PRJEB41218, sample SAMN15661769) | gut metagenome | host: Homo sapiens | place: Canada: London | collected 2015-08-20/2019-03-30 | study: EMG produced TPA metagenomics assembly of... | reverse complement strand
TGGAAAATCTAAAGCCTGTTTCACTTGGCATTATGCCTTTGTAAAAAATAGTTTTGCATTTGCGGTTACATCCGTCAAAAAGAAAAGGTTCTTGGTGTCAATGGCTCGCTCGATGCTTTCGCGCATCATAGCAGAACCACCGCCCATAAAGATGAAATAGGATGTTTTGAAGTCGTCCTTGATTTTTTCGGAAATCGTACGAATCAATGCTGTTGCATAATTATCTGCGGTTTCCTTGGCAATCTTCACGGCGTTTTCATCGACCAGCATGTTGTTGTTTCCTGCAAGGATTGCCTCAGCCATGTAGTCATCGACCGACAAGGAACAATGGACGCGCAGCTCGCTCTCGACAGTGCTCAGGAGTTCAATGACTCCACGGTCATAGCTTTCGCAGAAAGAAAGGTCCGGAGCATAAGTGTTGCCACGACCAGAGAAACGAATCACATCCGTTGTATACCCGCCGATGTCTACAACATAAGAACGGGGATAGCGCTTGATTTCCTTCTGAATCTCACCTGCTGCCGTAATAGAAAAGCCCTGAGGATAGACAAAGACATGCTTGACAGTAATCTCGAACGGGATATCTTTGTACATGAAATTGATGAGTTTCCCGTTTTTGCCGAAATACTCATCATACTTCGCTTTCAGGGACATATGCTGCGGGGGCAAGCCCATCGCGAGGCATACATCGTATTTGTAGAATTTCTGATTGGGATACTTCTTTATGAGGTTCTTTGCTACGGCAATCAGCGTCAGCAAAAAGTAAGTGTCATCCTTCGTCTTATCCTGCTGATAAGGCGTACGGCTGTCATTTAGGGAATAATACTTCCCCATGTAGCACATCGTCTCTCCCTTGATAGCCGGTTCAGTCGTACCATGACGAACAAGACCAGTGGGAAACGGCTCACAGCCAGGCGTCTTCATTGCCTTGTTTCCGGTATCTACTCCAATAATCTCCATAAAAAATCCTCCGAACGAGTCGCAATATAGTTGAAAGTACGAATTTTGGGATACTCTGCGTGATAAAATATAAGTGTCTACCAGATAACAATGGGACTCACTGACTAATGTATAGCGGTTGTTAAAACGGAAAGAACAACTAATATACAACTGCCTGTTGTTATCATGATACCACACATGCAGTTGTCCAGCAACGAACTTTTGTTCGCATAGACAACAAAAAAGAAAGGAGTTATTTATGCCATCCACCTTTGATACCATGGTAGGAAAGCGAATCAAAAAGCAACGAATGGAAATCAATTACAGCCAAGAACAGTTGGCGGCAAGCACGAATTGTTCCTATCGCTGCATCCAAAAATGGGAGTCAGGAAAGACGATGCCGCGAGCACAAATGCTATGCAATTTAGCAAAAGCCTTACATGTTTCGTCTGACTGGCTGCTTGGTATTTCCAATGACAGGAACGGTTAATTGTTTACCGGAAAAACCAGCGTCTTAGCGATTGTCTCAGCAAGGTCTTGAAACTCGCTCTCAACGTGCTCCGGGATAAAACCGATAGCAGCTTCCCTCTTCAAAACGTCGATAGCCTTCGTAAACTGAGAACGGGTGTACGAATACCCCCAACGAAGACCATCGGCGTTTTGCTGTAGAATTTCGCAAAGCGGGTCCAGTACAACAAACATGATTTCCTTCACGTTGTTTTCCGTGCAGATACGCATAGCCTCGATAGCTCCGGCAAAGCCGTACTCCCATTCATCGCTCGTGTGTCCACACATACCGTGGATGATTCGCTTGTCTCCCATATCTACTACGATACCGTAAGCGCCTTCACGCGTCTCGTCGTTGTAAACGCAAGTGAGGAATACATTCGTACGGAATGCATTCGAAGCCTTCATGGCGGAATCATATTTTGAACCACGGTCGCTCTTCATCGGAACAATGCCGGTAATAGAAAGCTTGTCTGTCTTAGGCTTCTCCATCTGCATACCGGACTGTCCACGAGCCATGATTGCACTATTCCCTTTCTGAGAAGATTCTGTGCGCTGTGCAGGCTGTGAAACAGGCTTCTGAACGGGTTTCGCCTCTGACTTCATTTCCGGTGCAGAAGCCGTCTTATCTGTCACGGGCTTTTTATCCTTAACCGGAATGACAGGAGGCTTGGGCTGTTCCGAAATCTGCTCGGAAACAGAAGGCTTTGCAATCACCGGAGCAACCTTCTTCTGTTCCGGTTCGGCATCTTTCGGCCCTTGTTCGTTTTCTTCCGTTTTGTTCAGAACCGTTTCAAAAACATGGAGCGCTTCCTTCGTTTTAGACTCGGTAGCCTCATTCTTGGATTCGTCCTTTACAGGAAGAGATTCTTCTTTTACGGGTTCATCCTTTGTTGCAGGCTTGACGACGGGATTTGATTGCGGTTTCGGCTCTTTCTTAGCGGTGACACCGAAAAGATTTGCGAGACGTTCTTCCTCTTTCTTCTTCCTTTCAGCTTCCTGCTTCTTGCGTTCTTCCGCAAGCTTACGTTCCTGCTCTGCCTTTTCGGCTTCTTCCTTTTCAATTTGCTTGCGCATCTTTGCGCGGCGAGCCTCCTCAATGCGCTTTGCTTCTTCTTCTTCTTTCTTTTTCTTTTCGAGATACTCAGAGTGAATCGGACGAGATGTCGTGGGAGCTGCCTGCAGAGGCTTCTTTGCTTCCACCTGTTCCCCCTTATTCTCCTCCTTCTTGAGTTTTTCCTTTTCTGCGGCATCAACTTTGCGCTGTGTCATATTGTTGAACAGCTTATTCAACGCCTCAGACTCGGCGATATAAGACTCCTTACTCATTACCGGTTGCCTCCTTTTTCGTGATGAGTGTATAGATTAACTCCTCTGTAAGAGGAATAGATGTAACATTGGGCAGATGCTCGAATCGAATACCACGAGCCTTACAAATCTGCTTCGCCTTTCCGTACAAAGAATGACTCATCTGTGTAACACGGAAAATAACAATGTCACTGTTTGCGATAAGCGCATCGCAGGTAGCCAGATTACACTGGTCAACATACGAGATGTCCGGCTGTGCATTACGAAGCATGTTGACAAAGTTCTGCTGCCCACCGCAGAAAACAATTTTCTTGTTCTTTGCCATCTGATTCAGCTCTTTATGATAGTCTATGACTTCTGTTTCCTGTTCACAGATACCTGCATCGGAATCATCAAAGTCATCAAACTCGGAAGTTTCTGGCCGAAGCTGAATGAGCTTTCGCTCTGCGTTCGCCAACAGCTTTTCCAGTTCATGGATTCTACTCTCGGCATCATCGTTCTTTTTGCGCAAAGCCGTTTCTCGTTTCATGGATGTGGCCTTGAAATCGTAAAGTTCTTTCTTGACCTTTTCCAGTTTGGCGTTTGTGCTTGCCTCAGCCACTTCCTTTTTGACTTCGGAAGCTTTTTGCTTTAGCTGCTCCTCGTATTTTTTGTTTTCGAGTTCGCGTTTTCTCAGCTTTCTCTGGTTATAGATTGTAGTGCTCTTTTCGAGAATCGCATTCTTTTGCTGCTTTTCTCCAAAAGAAGAAACAACATATTGCCAGACAAGAGCAATATAAGCATCACGAATTCCTCTGTCGATAGACGCTCTATGTACCATCTTTCTCGGGTCTACTGTGCAGCTCATTGCCATAATTGCGCAAATTCGCTCTTTCATTTTCTCCGTGATAGGGAACTTATAAAGCGAATGATGATTGACACCGATACTGGTGGAAATCCGGAAAGAACTCATACACATATCGATACGCGGACGACTGGACATATTTAACGGAGGCGCTGGAGCAACGCCATTCTTGACGGCTTGCGTAAAGAAATCCGCCATTTCCGGCATATCCCAGCTGTTACAGTCACTGTCGTATCGCAGCGCATAAATCATATCGCCGAGTGTGGCGACATCCCAGATATCGGACACTGCTTCTTTCACAAAGGCCATCATCGCTTCCGTGCCGCTGTCAGAGAAGGAGTTATCGAAATCTTTGACGATTTTCCTGATACTGTCTCCGTCCTTCACGGATGCTGCCTGAAAAATGTCCAATGCAGCCTTAAATCCACGCGTAATGGTTCTCTTACTCAAATCATTCTCGTGGAACATCTTTTCGAATAGCTTATCCGATTCGCCGTCGATTTTCTTTACAATCTGGTACAGCGTGGGATTCGTCTTATCGGCTTTGATGACCAGATACGAAAGAATATCAAGTGCCGTATCTGTCAATCCATCATTCCCTGCAAGAATGATGGTAAGGTCATTTTCGCCTTTAAGGATTTTCCTTTTCATCTTCTGGCAATCATTGTCTGACTGAGCCAGTTCAATGATTTCTTTCCTCAGAGGGAAGCACTCGATTAGAAAAGCAATTCGCTGATACACGAAATCAACGGTGCTGATTTTAAATTCTCGCGGGAAATCTCTGATTTCAGCAATATCATCAGGAATCACAAAGCCGTTAATCACATTCTGTGTAACCAAGTTATCAACTCCTTCACCGGCAGTTTAAGTTCGATGGACTTTATTTTTCATACAACAAGGAAGGCAACAGACGCCGTATGTGTTATTGCCCCACTCGCAGTGCGCCCGACTGCAAATAACACCGTGTTGGGCTTTGACGGTTTTCTTCTCTTCTTTCTTCTTTTCGATTTCGCCTTCCCGAAGAATGGTCTTTACTTCCTTTGTTGTGATGCCATACTTTCTGGCAATCTGAACGACCGTTTTTCCTCCGTTGAATTCCTCTACAGCCTGTTCATGTGTTACGCCACAGCCAAATTTTCCGTACATGATTTAACCCTCACTCTAAATACGGCAAAAAGGCCATGCGCTCTATTTCCTATAAGAAATGGCGGTATGGCCTGTTTGCCTCGCTTAAATAATCGAGAACTTACGCTTTTTGTTTGTGAATTCAACAATCATAGAAGGACGACGACTGCCGATAGTCTCTTTCCGATTCTCAGAGTCAATGAACAGATAAGGGTTCGTCATCTTGATTCTGGCAGGCAGAAACTTTACCCTTACTCCCTGCTGTCCATAGATGTATCTCTGGAACCAGTCAGAGTCCGTAGAAACGGGTAAAAGCATGACGACCGTGGTATTCTTTTTCCTTGACTCCTCGTACGCCTTGCGCACCCACAATTTAAAGGACTTGTGCCCTGTCGGGGGATTGCAAAATACTGTTTCACCTTTCCAGTCCTGCAAGAGACCATCGACACGCTCCGTGTAATATTTCTTGCATTTGTGATTCTTGTCCGATGCAGCTGCATCCAGAGTGAAACCGTATTCCTTGTTCAGGTCATCGAAAAGCCCCTGAGGCGTCTCCCATTCCTGTTTGTGAGTATTCTTGACTGCATAAGTCTTATCCGTTGTTTTCGTTTCTACGCTGTTCATGGCAATCTTCCCCTTACGATTGATGATGTTTATTTCGTGGTCTTTTGGCCTTTTAAAAGCCCCTTGGTTCTGAGAATGTTCCGCACATATGCAAGGCGTCTTCTGCCAAAGCCATGTGCATTCTGCTTACTTTTATTTTCGGCATAAGCCATATCAGAATACTTGATGCCGTCTTTGTAATGCTTCAAGAGATAATCCGTAACAGTCGTATCTCTGATTGCAAGAATAGCATCGACAATTTTCGCTTCTTCTTTTTTCGAATAAGGATAATCGTCGATGTTATACCTGACCCCGTCCAGCCCGCAAATGATATTCACGGGCCAACCCTTACGGAAGGCAATGTTTGCTTCGCGGATATTCCGTTCTGTCATGACATCGCCGGTCTTATCTCTTCTGTGTCGGTACAATGTTCGTTGCGCACAGGCTTTGCATACACCACGCGCATATATGATAGAAAGCCTATTGCAAATAGGGCATTCTTCGATTCGGACATGCTTTCCGGACTTAACGGTTTGATAATCCAATCCGTTGATGTAAGTCTTATTGTTAAAGGTGATTGTTTCCGCACCCTTGTATTCAGGGAACTCATCTCCCGTATATGTTCCCTTCATCTCTGCGGGAAGGGTATCTGCGTCGCTTTGAAGTACGTAGAATTTCTTTTTGCTCATGGTCTACCACCGTTTCTGCTTATCCTGCGATGCTGCTTTCAGCAATCTCGAATGGCTTTACATCAACAAGCCTTACAGAAACAATGGTAGCAAGCAGGTCTTTGGTGCTATTGAAGATGATGTTCTTCTTCTCGCCAAAGGTATCATAGAACTGAGCAGAGCAGCGATTCGGATTGTCATCGGTATCCAGCATTTTGAATCCGCTCTCTCCTCTGCACAGCATCGTGGTAATATAACTACCCATGTTGCAGAAGAAATCGGTTGTAGTGAACCGGAATACCGGAGGCGTTTTCTTACGGATGGTGATGTACCGCTCGTAAAGCTCTCCGTTGATTTCCGTAACCATCAGAAGTTCAAAGGTACAGATGAACTGCCCTGCTGTCGGTGACGGAATTCCGTGTGTAGGAGTTCCCTTGTGCTGTGCCGCACTCTCCGCCTCGTACATGATTCCGTACTGTGTAACGTTGACGGTGCCGAGATTGTCAATCTTCTTGACAGTCTGATGTTTGACGAGATAGCCGTCGTACATAAGACGGTCAATAATTCTCTCGCCCTTGGCTTTCAGATTGTCGCCCTCAATCGTTGAAACGACTTCGTCAGAACCCTCGTACTGATAGCCAACGACACGACCAAAACATGCAGGCGCATCGTTTTCACTTTCTACTTTCAGGGACATAACTGACCCGAAAGGGCAATACTCCGGAATTCTTTTCTTTGCTACATAACGTTTTTCTACCATTGAATCTGTCCCCCGTGTTTGCTTGTTGATTCGTATGATATTGCCTATTTATTCTAATATAGTCAACATCAAAAAACTGCGTAAAAAATCGCACAGATGTTCTTCTGCGCTGTTCCACCATAGAAATATCACCGATATTCCCTGTTCATCTTGAACATATCTATATTATACCACATTAAAACAAGGTAGTCAACGACAAAAACCGTCGCAAATGTTAGTTTTCGCATTTACGACGGCTGAAGTTATATTTTTTTGAGCAAATTATTTTATGTCGCTTGTGTTTTCGTCGGGTTCGATATGTGTATTGTCATCAGCCTTCTCGATTACAGGCAAACCGTGAATGTTGATATTGCGGTCGGTCTTAGCATTGATACTGTTCGCACGAACGATATCGGCCATATCAATACCGGTAGCTTCCTTGACAGTCTGCATGGTCTGTGCCATCAGCACGGGAACATTCCCAGACACGCCGGAAACGCCAGATGCATCGCCGCCGATGATAGATACCTTATCGATTGCGGACAAGGGCTGAGCCACATTCTTAGCAATATCAGGCAGGACCTTGATAAGCATTTCAGCGACAGCGGCATCGTTGTACTGCTTGTAAGCCTCCGCCTTTTGCTTCATAGCTTCGGCTTCAGCAATACCCTTCTGACGGATAGCCTCAGCTTCTGCCTTACCTACAAGGGCAATACCTTCGGCTTCCTGCTGCTTTGCAAATTTCTGAGCCTCAGCAGCGCGTTCGGCTTCGTATTTTTTTGCTTCTGCTTCTTTTTGGCGTTTATACAATTCGGCATCCGCAGCTTTGCGAACCTCTGCATCCAGTTTTCTCTGCTGAACCTCGGCTTCCTGCGCAGCAAGGTCGACCATCTTCTTCTGCTTTGCGATTTCCGCATCGGCTTCGGCTTCCTTGATTTCCTTGGCACGAAGATTTGTCTGAATCTGTCCTGCAGCATTGGCATCAGCAGCAGCCTTGTCAGCCTCGGCCTTCAATTTGGCCTTTGCCAGCTGCAATTCATTGTTGCGCTGTGCAATAGCAGTCTGGGCTTCAACTTCCTTTTCATTGGCTGCCATTTCAGCGTCAGCCTTTGCGCGAGCAATATCACGAGCGGCTTCGGCACGAGCAATCTCTGCACGTTTCTTAACGGCTTCTTCCTGCTCAATACCAATAGCCTCAATGACACCGTGATTGTGACCCTGCGCATCGACGGCGTCTTTTACATCCTGCACATTGAAGGTTACAACTTCGAGGCCCATCTTTGCAAGGTCAGGACGGGCATTTTCGATTACTGACAGCGCCATTTGTTTACGATTTGTGAGAATCTGGTCAACCGTCATATCCGAAACGATTTCGCGCAGGTTGCCTTGCAAGACATCATTTACTTTGTCATTGATGCCTTTTTCGTCCATGCCAAGGAAGTTCGAAATAGCCGACTGCTGACGACCCGTAATATATTCCTTGACATCCTTTGCACCAGATGCCTGAACCTCAGAGTCGAGAACAGTAGAATTATCGCTGTATACCTGAATCGTTACAACAGAATCAATCCAGAGCGATACACCTTCTTTTGTCTTGACACCCGTCTCAGGGGTTTTGACATCAATTTTCAGAAGACGCATATTCAGCTTATCTGCACGCTGCAGCACAGGGATGACGAATGTACCCTTTCCGCAAACGACTTTGGGCTTTTTCAAGCCAAATCCAGTCACAACGATGGCTGCTGTGGGAGGCGCTTTTTTGTAGCATGTGAATCAAGAACTATAAGAACGTCCACCTCGGCTTGGACGTCAACGGAGAAATTGCCTCTGTCAAGTACCCCGTCGACGGAATTTTCAATATGGATGCCATGTATGATGGATATCTCGATACATGGAACATTGCTCCGCGTAGTGAAGAAGAACGCATTGAGGAATTTTTAGAGGAAAACGATGCTCTTCTTAAAAACCAGATTAAGATTCCGTTCAAGTACATTTCGGATATCCATTACGGAAAGAAAACGGTCTGGAAGAATCCAGATTTCGAAAACTAACAACTAAAAAAGCCGCCCACAACATAATTTGGTGGGCGGCTTTTTTCAGAAATCAAAACATATTAACCCAGTATGATATGCGAGTCAGATTCTGCCAAGCGATGCAATTCTTCTGAGTATCCACTGATGCAGAAGAGAATAAAATACTCTGCGCGGCTTTCTTTTCCCCATTGGACAGCGGCTGCTTTTGCCTTTAGCTGGCGTAGTTCAGATAGCTGCATCTGAGTATTTTGATGAAACTTGCACTCGCCAAACAAGATATTACTACGGTCATTTGTATCGACAGCCACAATGTCAATCTCCGTGTCTTTGCCACCCCACCAACGACCAACACGGTCAAACAAAAAAGGCAGCTTCCCTTGCGCATTTAATTCCCACATTTTACTGCGGCAAATGTCCTCGTAAACATATCCGACATGGTTGGGAATAAAACTACTGCGCAGTTTGTTCATGGCGATTTCAGCGTGGCCACTTTCAATGAAAGACCGCATGGGATATACAAAACGAAACCAAAAGGCGAGGAAATTGTCCCGGATGCGATACTGTCCTTTTTTGCTTGTTTCGACATTCTTTTCAGTTGGGGGAACCTCACGCTCCAAAATGTCTAAATCGCATAAGGTCTTTAATGATTTCGGCAAACTCGTTACCGGAATGGATAGCGAGGCCGCGATATCTGACAGACGACAGTTTCCTGCTGCTACAGAACGGATGATAGAGAAATAGCTTCCAATATCATTTACCTCATGCCGAAGCAAAAACTCTGGTTCTTCGTACAGGAAACTTTGCGGGGTGAAAACATTTTGGAGAATGTCATCATAAATTCCCTTGCCCTGATGAAACAGCTCTATATATTTAGGTACACCACCAGTGACGGCATAGTACAAAATGCGCTCTTGCTCAGACATCGCCGGGAAAAATTGGTTGTAATAGGCATATGGGATTTGTTTCAGCTTAATCTGCCCGGTTCTGCGCCCGTATAAAGGGCTGGAATAGGATAAAGTCTGCTCCATCATCATATGAACCAGTGACCCGCAGAGAATCATTTCCACATTCTCATTCTTCAGTTGGGTATCCCAAATTTTCTGAAATACTGACGGAAACGCTTTGTCGGCTTTGCCAAGATACTGAAATTCATCAATGATGATTACCAGCTTTTCCTCACTCGGCTGTGCAAGCAATGTTTTGAAAATCATTTCCCAGCCAGCATTTGCTGCGCTGCGCAAAAGTTCATCTTGAAGAAAGTCTGCGGCCATCTCACGAAAAGCCGCACAATTTGCCTGTATGCTTTCCTCAGTGGCCAAATAGTACAATGCACGTTTGCCTTTGCAAAATTCTGCGAGCAAAGTGGTCTTTCCGACTCTGCGGCGACCATATACCACAAAAAGAGAAGCAACGGGATTTTTGTAAGCGGCTTCCAATGTGGATATCTCTATCTCTCTGTCAACAAATGACATACTAGCTCCCTCCTACATCTTTTTCTACCTATAGCATACACCACAATAATAATTCTGTCAAGAATTATTCCACACAGAATTATACTGTACAAACGTATACGAAACCGTTGCAATCGCCGAAGAAGCAATGATTAGCCGGTATGGCGACTGCGTTTTCGCCGTCAAACCAAATTAACACAAAAAGGGTCTGCTGTTTTAGCAGGCTCTTTTTGTTGCAGTTTGCTGCAAAGTGAGTATACTGAATTTATCCCAAAAATAAAAACCTTAAAACCAATTCAAAATCGAGACATCGCTACTTTCTGTAGTGATGTCTTTTTTTTGCGAAAATCAAAGATTGCGATAGAGATAATATCAAGAGTCGCACGGATATCCCACGATACGGGAAAGTAGTCAATAACCCACAACTAAAGTCGCGGGTCTCCTTGCCATAATTTATGAATGTTAATTACATCCAGAAAGCTACATCGTAATTGACCTTCTGGTCAAATAACCAACTACAAATCACAGAATAAGGAGTAAGAAATATGTTTTTACTGCAAAACGTTTATACGTCCAAAGAATCCACCTCCTATATTGTTAGCAGCGAGCTGCTTCAGACATTGAAAGCTGCTATCAAGGAACGCGACGATGCCGTGGAGGATGCCATTGTTAATCATTACAGTGATTATAACGAAGATTCCATTGACATCCAAGAAGGCGCTAACTCCAAATGCATCTGTGGACCGGATTTTATGGACGTCTGGTTCATCACGAATCTGAACGATGTCGACAGCGATGACCTCGGTACAGATTATCCTATCGTAGAAATCAATCCCGAAGACGACATCAAGTATGTCCTTGAAGAGAGCGGTGCTTATGACGAGGAAATCGAGCGGATGACCGAAAATGGAACATACGAAGAATTTGTCCGTAAGGTCAAGGAGCACATCGATTGGAACAATCTGCAGGGCAGAATGATTCTGGCAGAGAATGAAGCTATTTCTGCAGCTATCGACGCCATCATCAACAAAAGCTAAAAGGAGAATGTGATATGTTTATCGTAATTAAGAGTGAACATTATGATTGCACGAACCTCATCTGCAAAAAGGACACGCTGGAAGAGGCGGCCGCAGCAGTAAGGGAAAGCATAGCGCAGCGCATCAACAAGAACTACCATACAGGTCTTACCGGTGCCGATATCACGCACGAGAATGAGGAGCGCTACAGATTCTCTTTCGATTTCGATGAAAACTGCCCTGCTGACAACAGCGAGCCCAGAGTACATGCTACCTATGACTTCTGGAAAGGAGACGACGAAGAAAGCGTCGAATGGGCTGTTTTTGAGGTCACGACTGACAAGCCTTTCTTCCTTCTCTCTTATGAGGAATACGAAAGCATCGAGCTTACGGACTTCTACGACAGTTTCGATGAGGCATTTGAGGAAATGAAAGAGTTGATTGCGGAAAGCGTCAATGATGTTTTTGATGAGGATGCCACGGCCGATGATGTTGAGGATATGGAAGACTACAATGTCTTCGTACACTCCAATAAGGATAGCAAAGACAGCGGTGCGCCGCTCGCTTTTGCAAGCTTTTGCGATGATTATCCCAACCGCGAATGGACTATTTTCCACATGTAAACCTCTGGTTGACTTCGCAAACGGGATTGTTTTTGGCTTTTTTGGAAACTAATATTGTAATTTGCTGCAAAGTAGATATACTGAATACATTCCAAAAATAAAAGCAAACAAATATTTCAAAATCGACATACCGCCATCTCATTACGAGGTGACGGTATTTTTGTTTGCTACAGGTGCGAATAGCAAGTAAACATAATTTTACTGGCTGCTTCGCACCAAATAATATGATGAAAGGATATGATTCCATTGCAGTAAGTAGTATCTGACCATATTGTTTGGTCAAAAAGCAGACAAACATTGTACAAAATACATGGCAACTTATTGCTTCGTTTGTACAAGTTTGCTGTTGCAACCCGCACGGGTTGCGTTAGATTGAAATCCATTGCTGTCTACCGTGGCAACCTTTTCGTCACTGGGTTGCAACCCGCATGGGTTGCGTTAGATTGAAATATGTTTTGTATTTCCTGTCCTGCGTTTGCCAGACATGTTGCAACCCACACGGGTTGCGTTAGATTGAAATTGCAGATACCGCCACATCTATGTCTTAACTTTTACTATCACGCCGTCTGCCATTTGGCAGGCGGTTTTTTCTTTTGCAAAAACTGCACAAACAACTTCAGATTTGCTGCATAGTAGCTACAATAAATTCAGGAGATGATTTTGTTGACTAAAAGACTATTCCTTGATGGCACACAGCTCAAATTATTGGCATTGCTTTTCATGCTGATTGACCATATTCATTATTTCTTTGAATTCACCGGAAAAGTGCCGGGTGTTTTCTTCGTTATTGGGCGTTTATCTGCATACCTGTTTCTTTTTTGTATGGTAGAAGGATTCAGTCATACTCGTTCTCGAATAAAGTATTTTCTACGGGTTTATATGATGGCAGTCGGGATGGGCATTATCTACCATCTGATGTCTTATCATGGCCTTTTGCTTCGAAGAGATGGCTTTTATCCAATCAACGGCATCCTTTTAAACCTCGTTATCCTTTGTATCATCTGGCAGGGAATAGACTGGGTAAAAGAAGGACAAACAGCAAAAGGAATTATTGCTGTATTTTTTCCGTTTTGGTATGGCTGTATCGCCGAAATGCTTATTTCGATAAACAGCCTTCATCATTTTTTTGTTTTAGCTAATCATTCTTTTCTCCCAAATTGGGGCACTCTGGCAGATGGCGGGTTACCATACATTGTTGTTGGTATCGTCCTTTATATATTTAAAGATAATCGAAAATCACAATGTATTGCCTATATCATCGCTTCTCTTTCTATGCAGGTCCTGTTTCGTGGATGGTTGTGGTCTGCAAACGACCCTGCGTTTACATGGAGTAAGCTTGTTACAGACCTGAACTATTGCCAGTGGCTCAGTGTTTTCACAGTGGTTTTCTTTTTCCTTTATAACGGGAAGAAAGGAAGAGGATGCAAACAACTATTCTATTGGTTCTATCCCATTCATGTTTATGTCTTGTATTTTTTTTCCTGCGTTTGCTATACATTGCATCCATAATTCGCCAAAATCGTCTTGTTATTTGCTGCAAAGTCAATATACTGAAGTCATCGAAAAAATAAAAGCAACAAACAAAATTCAAAATCGATATACCGCTATCTCATAAGAGGTGGCGGTATTTTTGTTTGTTCAAATAATTGAAAGGATGTGGTTCCGCCGTAGTGTTTTACAAAGTTTTTCAAAAGTTTAGTATCGTATCATCGTCAAAAAGCAGGGGTGACATAACGTTTTGTTAGGTCATGATTTGGAGAATTAACGTATGTATCATCATATTCCGAAGGTCTTTTTGTCAGAAGTTTTCGGCGAGCTGCGCATCTTCGAGGACAATAATAAATTTTATTTCTGCGCCAACGATATCTGCTCTGCATTGGGATACGCAAACGTATCCCGTGAGCTCAACCTACATTGCCGTCAGGATGGCATCACATCGAGCCATGTTGACTGCAATGGCGTTCCACGAATCATGAAGTTTATCTCTGAGGGCAATGTGTATCGTCTGATTTGCAGTTCCCACAAACCAGACGCAGAAATGTTCGAGAAATGGGTTTTCGATGAGTTACTGCCGACAATTCGTGCAACTGGCGGCTATGTCAATGACCCGGTCGTTTTTGTGAATGAGTGGCTTCCTAACACGGATGAGAAAACAAAAGAACTGCTTGTCACATCTCTGGAAGCAGTTAAGCGTCAGGATAAAATCATTGGTGTTCAGAAGGAAAGCGTAGACTTCCATCACGCCGTCACAGCAGCTACCAACTGCATCGAGATTGGTGAGTTCGCGAAGTATCTGAGCAACAACAAGATTAGCATCGGCCGCAATAGACTCTTTGCATGGCTCCGTGAACAGAAGTACCTTGACAGCAACAATATGCCGTACCAGAAGTACGCCGATAAGAATCAGCTCGGTCTGTTTAAGACCATCGAGAGCGTGTACTATATCGGGAACAGTGCTCGCACATCGCACAAGACCCTTATCACGCCTAAGGGACAGGTCTATCTCGCAAAGAAAATTGCCCAGTTCTATAAGTGATTTGATTTTTGCTGCAAAGTAAATATACTTAGAGTATCCTAAAAATAAAAAGCACAAGCAAAATTCAAAATCGATATACCGCTATCTCATAAGAGGTGGCGGTATTTTGTTTGCAATGAACAATCAAAAAGGAGAGAAAAAATTATGATGAACTCTATTATTTCCCTGAACAACATGATTTCCGAGGCTCTGGAGTGTGTTGACGCAGAGCGCAACGCAAAGACCCGCAAGAAATCTCATACCAGCAAATCTCGTAAGCAGGACTTCTCTCGCGCAAAGCGTCACGCCAAGCACTGCCAGTACAAGCAGCAGCGCAACGAAAAGCTCGTCCATCCTGCCATCAACCGCAACGCACAGCGTTCCATTGATGAAGCAAACTGTAAGCTGATGGAATACATCCTCTGCATCGATGATGCAGCTACTACTCGCCCGTATTATGTTACGGATGAAGAAGCTGCTTATCGCAACGAACTGACTGAGGCCATTCTTAAGCCGCAGCATTTCTTCTATTGGTGTGGCAACAGCAAATACGTCGATGAGGCGTACGCTCACGGCCACGAAATGCTTGACGGGCTTTCTTTGAAAGAGTTGAAGCTTATTGCTTATATCTCCGGTATCAAGACCGTCTCGCGCAAGGAAGTGTCTGTGTACGATACTATTGGCTACGACGATGCGTGGTGGCCCATTTACGGTTACCGCTTGATTGACCCCAGCGAATATTGCTGGTCTGTCATCTATGAGTTCGGATTGCTGTTCAACTACGAAGACAATCGTTGCAAGGATTGCCGAGAAGGAGCATAACATATGAACATTGAAATTTACGAGGATACTTACAACATCGCCGTAAACCAGTATCTGAGCCGTAAGACTGCCGGGAGCAAGCGCCGGAAAGAGGCGTTCCGCAGTAAGAAACGCCGCAGCCGCGTTCTTCGTGACAAATACGGTTTTATCGCTGATGGCAAGATGCTTTCCAAGCTCGGTAAAAGCTATTACAACGGGCACGCTCAGTGCGAGGAATGGCGTAATCGTTGCGTTGCAAAGCGCAAAAGCAACAGTTGTTCCTATAAGACCGTTTCTGAGCGCCGTCGTATCGAGATGGCTGACCGCAAGATGATGGAGTACATCATCGGTATTGATGCTGATTATGACCCGGCATTGGAAAAGTATTACGCTGATTTGCTCGCACATCTGGATTATATCAGCGGCCATTGTGACGATGTTGATGATTGGACTTTTTTCGCATAAGAGAGGAGAAATAATATGGGTTATATTTGCAATAAAAATATCAAGTGTGCTGATTGCGAGCATTATCGCCGCAATCCTGATGAAGACCGCATGTTCTGTTATGCGGAAGTTGACGAAAAGGCTGAAAGCAAGGCCGCAAAAGCAGCTTATGTCGTGGTGAACCACTACTCCAACGAGAATATCAGTGAGTTCGACTCTGTTTCCATTCTGGAAAAGGCGTTCTTCTCTTTGGATAATGCCATCAAGGCAGCTAATGCTGCGTTTGCCGAGGATAAGGCGAATGGCGTAGACCATGGTGACACCAAACCCATCACGGCAGATGACTGTACCGCTTTTGATGAGGCACCGCTTTATTGTGTCGGTGAAGCTGAGCCGGATAACTACGAGTGCTATCATAACTTCTACGCAGTTTTCCCGATTAGCGTTCGATAAATAA
>ERZ1673747.2175-NODE-2175-length-16099-cov-8.707804_pt1 | contig 16099 bp, 16 predicted proteins | sample MGYA00580220_ERZ1673747 | MGnify/ENA primary metagenome ERZ1673747 (study PRJEB41218, sample SAMN15661769) | gut metagenome | host: Homo sapiens | place: Canada: London | collected 2015-08-20/2019-03-30 | study: EMG produced TPA metagenomics assembly of... | reverse complement strand
CAGTGCGACGTCGACCACCCGACGCAGTGCATGGCCGATATGCTCCACATCATCCACTACTTCGGCGGCGTGGAGAACCTCAAGGGCAAGAAGGTTGCCATGACATGGGCCTATTCCCCGAGCTACGGCAAGCCCCTCTCCGTCCCGCAGGGCGTTATCGGCCTCTTCACCCGCTTCGGCATGGATGTCACCCTCGCTCACCCCGAAGGCTACGAGGTCATGCCCGAGGTCGAGGAGATCGCCAAGAAGAACGCGGCGGCCACCGGCGGCAGCTTCAAGAAGTGCAACGACATGAAGGAAGCCTTCAAGGACGCCGACATCGTCTATCCCAAGTCCTGGGCGCCGTTCAAGGCCATGGAGGAGCGCACGAAGCTCTATCAGGCTGGCGACAAGGACGGCATCGACGAGCTGGAGAAAAAGCTGCTCGCGCAGAACGCCGAGCACAAGGACTGGGCCTGCACCGAAGAGATGATGAAGCTCACCAAGGACGGCAAGGCGCTCTATCTCCACTGCCTGCCCGCCGACATCACCGGTCTTTCCTGCCCTGAGGGCGAGGTCGACAACAGCGTGTTCGACCGCTACATCGTGCCTCTGTACAAGCAGGCTTCCTACAAGCCGTATATCATCGCCGCAATGATGTTCCTCGCGCAGGTCAAAGACCCCGTCCGCGCGCTGATGGAGATGGATAAGTCCGGCGAAGAGCGCAAGATGTTCTAAGGCGCATTTCATATGTAAAAAGGCGGGTCAGCCGCTTTTGTCAGCCGCTTTTGAGAGAAGAGAGTTTTCAAAAAATCAAAGGAGAGATAGTCATCATGAGCAAAAGAATCGTCATCGCCCTCGGCGGCAACGCGCTGGGCAACACCCCCTACGAGCAGCTCGCCCTCGTCACCGAGACCGCAAAGCCCATCGTCGATCTGATCGCGCAGGGCAACGAGGTCATCATTGCCCACGGCAACGGCCCGCAGGTCGGCATGATCAACCTCGGCATGGCCACCGCCGCCGAGGCGGGGGCCATCAAGTCCGACATGCCCTTCCCCGAGTGCGGCGCGATGAGCCAGGGCTATATCGGCTACCACCTGCAGAACGCCATCGGCAACGAGCTCGCCTCCCGCGGCATGAACAAGGACGTCGCGACCGTCGTGACGCAGGTGCTCGTCGACGAGGCTGACCCCGCTTTCCAGCATCCGACCAAGCCCGTCGGCGCGTTCTACGACAAGGAGACCGCCGACCGCATCGCCGCGGAAAAGGGCTACACCATGGTCGAGGATGCCGGCCGCGGCTACCGTCAGGTCGTTCCCTCCCCCAAGCCAATCGACGTCATTGAAAAGAACACTGTCAAGGCGCTCGTCGACAACGGCACGGTCGTCATCACGGTCGGCGGCGGTGGCATCCCCGTCGTTTGCCGTGACGGCAAGCTCTACGGCACGCCCGCGGTCATCGACAAGGACTTCGCCTCCGCCAAGCTCGCAGAGCTGCTCGACGCGGACATGCTCGTCATCCTGACGGCCGTCGAGAAGGTCGCCATCAACTTCGGCAAGCCCGACCAGAAGGGTCTCGACACCCTGACGCCGGACGAGGCGCGCAAGTATATCGACGAAAAGCAGTTTGCCCCCGGCTCCATGCTGCCGAAGGTTCAGGCCGCCATGTCGTTTGCCGAGAGCAAGCCCGGCCGCGTCGCGCTCATCACGCTGCTTGAAAAGGCAGCCGAGGGCATCGAGGGCAAGACCGGCACCCGCGTACAGATGTAAATCCCGCCAAACCTTCTTAAAAAGGGTCCGTTTCAAAAAGCGGGCCCTTTTTTTCGTGCTTTCTCCGCTATGGACAAAAATTCATGCTGCTTTTTTGGTCAAGTTTGACCCTCATTTTTTCTTTTTCCTGTTGATAAATTTCCCCTTTTTATGTATCATGGTGATAACGGTATTCAAATCTTTTGATTGCCGTAAAATTTAAGGAGGATTTACCGAAATGAAGAAGTTCCTTGCACTGCTCCTGAGTCTCGTCATGGTCCTCGCCCTCGTCGCCTGCGGCGATAAGAAGGACGATACCAACACCGACGATCAGGACAACAACGAAGTCACCGATTTCAAGGTCGGCTTCATCATGCTCCACGACGAAAACTCCACCTACGACCTCAACTTCATCAACGCTGCAAAAGAGGCCTGCGAGACGCTCGGCGTCGAGTACACCATCGTGACCAACGTTCCCGAAGGTCAGGAGTGCTACGACAAGGCCGCTGAGCTCGCCGACGCCGGCTGCAACATCATCTTCGCCGACTCCTTCGGTCACGAAGACTACATGATCCAGGCCGCGAAGGACTTCCCCGACGTGCAGTTCTGCCACTCCACCGGCACCAAGGCGCACACCGAGGGTCTGAGCAACTACCACAACGCCTTCGCTTCCATCTATGAGGGCCGTTACCTCGCCGGTATCGCTGCCGGTATGAAGCTCAACGAGATGATCGCCAACGGTGAGTTCACCGCAGACGAGGCCAAGATCGGCTACGTCGGCGCCTTCACCTATGCCGAGGTTATCTCCGGCTACACCTCCTTCTTCCTGGGCGCTCGCTCCGTCTGCCCCACTGCCACGATGGAAGTCACCTTCACCGGCAGCTGGTATGACGAGACCGCCGAGAAGGAAGGCGCGCAGAAGCTCATCAAGAACGGCTGCAAGCTCATCAGCCAGCACGCCGACTCCATGGGCGCTCCCACCGCTTGCGAGACCGCCGGTGTTCCCGACGTTTCCTACAACGGTTCCACCGAGGCCGCCTGCCCCAACACCTATCTGATCTCCTCCCGCATCGACTGGGCCCCCTACTATGAGTACGCCATCAAGGCTGCCATGAACGGCGAGGCCATCGACGCTGACTGGACCGGCACCCTTGCTACCGGCTCCGTCGTGCTGACCGACCTGAACGAGAACGTTGCTGCCGAGGGCACCGCTGAGGCCATTGCCGATGCGACCGCCAAGCTCGAGAGCGGCGAGCTCCACGTCTTCGACTGCTCCACCTTCACCGTGGACGGCCAGCCTGTCACCTCTTACATGGCTGACGTCGACACCGATCCCGACTACACGCCCGACACCGAGGTCGTCCAGGACGGTTATCTGGCTGAGTCCACCGCCCGTTCCGCCCCGTACTTCCAGCTCATGATCGACGGCATTGATCTGCTGGATACTAATTTCGGCTAATTGTTTCTGCTACTACATATCGGGCTGCCTTCGGGCAGCCCGATATCTTTTTCTTTTTATGGCACTTTTCTCTATTTTGCTAAAAATTTTTGTACGCTTCTAATTTTTTTTGTGTTTTTTTCTGTTTTACATTTACAACGCCGTTCAATTATGCTAATATATGACTTGTACAAATACAATGCTGCGGGGTTTTCTTCCTGTGCCCTCCAGCGGAAAAAGGGGTGACCGCCTTGGGAACTGCATGCGCAGTTAAAATGGAGAATGTCACGAAGCGGTTCGGTAAAGTGGTGGCGAACAATGCCATCAACCTTGAGCTGCACGAGGGCGAGATCCTGTCGCTGCTCGGCGAAAACGGCAGCGGCAAGACGACGCTGATGAACATGCTCTCCGGCATCTATTTCCCCGACGAGGGGCAAATCTACATTCACGGCGAACCCGTCACGATCGCCTCCCCCAAGGATGCGTTCGAACACGGCATCGGTATGATCCACCAGCACTTCAAGCTCGTTGATCTTTTCACCGCAACGGAGAATATCATCCTCGGCCTTGAAGGCAAGCTCGACATTGCCGAAGCCAGCAAAAAGGTCAAAGAGATCTGCGACAAATACGGGTTCGACATCGACCCCAATCAGAAGATCTACGACATGTCCGTTTCGCAGAAGCAGACCGTCGAGATCGTCAAGGTGCTCTACCGCGGGGCGGACATCCTCATTCTGGACGAGCCGACCGCAGTGCTCACCCCGCAGGAGACGGACAAGCTCTTCGCCATCATGCGCAACATGAAGGCCGACGGCAAGTCCCTCATTATCATCACGCATAAGCTGCACGAGGTGCTCGACGTGTCCGACCGCGTGGCCGTGCTGCGCAAGGGCGAATACGTCGGTGACGTCGCCACCAAGGACGCCGACCAGCAATCGCTGACCGACATGATGGTCGGCCACACGGTGAGCCTGAACATCAGCCGCCCCGAGCCGAAGGACGTTGAAAAGCGCCTCGTCATCGAAGGCCTGACGGCTTACGACGAGCTTGGTGTCAAGCGTCTGGACGATGTCAGCTTCACCATCAACGCGGGCGAGGTGCTCGGCATCGCGGGCGTCGCAGGCAGCGGCCAGCGCGAGCTGCTCGAGTCCATTGCGGGCCTCTACCCCGTCGCCTCCGGCCATGTCACGTTCTATCCGCCCGACGGCGGCAAGGAAAAGGAACTCGTCGGTCTCGACCCGATGAAGATCCGCAAGAGCGGCATTTCGATGTCGTTCGTCCCGGAAGACCGACTCGGCATGGGCCTGGTCGGCTCGATGGGCATGACGGGCAACATGATGCTGCGCTCCTGGCGCAAGGGTAAGGGTCTGTTCCTCAACCGCAAGGATCCCGAAGCGCTCGCCAACCGCATCTGGGAAGAGCTCGGCGTCGTCACGCCCAGCACGTCCTTCCCCGTGCGCCGCATGTCCGGCGGCAACGTGCAGAAGGTGCTTGTCGGACGCGAGATCGCCCAGTCCCCCGCCGTGCTGATGACCGCTTACGCCGTGCGCGGCCTGGACATCAACACCTCCTATACCATTTACAACCTGCTGACAGAGCAGAAGATGCGCGGCGTCGCCGTCGTCTATGTCGGCGAAGACCTCGACGTGCTGCTTGAGCTGTGCGACCGCATCGTCGTTCTCTGCGGCGGTCAGGTCTCCGGCGTGGTCGACGCCAGAAAGACCGACAAGCGCGAGGTCGGCGCACTGATGACGCTCGTGAGGGGAGGCAACAAGGATGAATAAGAAACAGTCGCTCTTCCACATCGCCAAGCGCGATACGCTCCCCTGGTACAAGGCCGTTTTGATCCGCGGCGGCGCGATCGTGCTCGCTTTGATCGTCTGCGCGATCGTCACAACGCTGCTGACGGGCGAAAATCCCATCAAGGTCTACTCCACGATCCTCTACGGCGCGTTCGGTACGTCGCGCAAGAGCTGGGTCACGTTCCATAACCTCGCGATCCTGCTCGGCATCTCGCTCGCGGTCACGCCCGCGTTCAAGATGCGCTTCTGGAACATCGGTGCCGAGGGTCAGGTGCTCATCGGCTGCCTTGCCACCGCGGCCTGCATGATCTGCCTTGGCGGCAAGATCCCCAACGGTCTTCTCATCGTCATTATGATCGTCGCCTCCGTCGCGGCAGGCGCGCTGTGGGGCTTCCTCCCCGGTATCTTCAAGGCCAAGTGGAACACGAACGAAACGCTCTTCACGCTCATGATGAACTACATCGCGACACAGCTCGCCGCGTTCTTCATCATCGTGTGGGAAGTGCCCAAGGGCTCGGGCAAGATCGGTATCATCAACCAGAATACCGAGGCCGGCTGGCTCCCCGTTCTCGGCGGCCAGCGCTATCTCCTCCCGATCCTGCTTGTGGCGATCCTCACGGGCGTTATGTACATCTATCTCAATTACAGCAAGCACGGCTATGAGATCTCCGTTGTCGGTGAGAGCCAGCGCACCGCGAGCTATGCGGGCATCAAGGTCGAGCGCGTCATCGTGCGCACGATGATCCTCTCCGGCGCGATCTGCGGCCTCATCGGCCTGCTGCTCACCGCCGGTACGGACCACACGCTGACCACCACCATCGTCGGCGGACGCGGCTTCACCGCGGTCATGGTCTCCTGGATGGCCAAGTTCAACCCCATCATGATGATCTTCACGAGCCTTCTTATCGTGGTTCTGAGCCGCGGCGCGAGCGAGATCTCCAGCGTGTTCGGCCTGAACCACTCCTTCGCCGATATCCTGACGGGCATCATCCTCTTCTTCATCATCGGCAGCGAGTTTTTCATCAGCTACAAGGTCAGCCTGCGCAAGAGCAAGAAGGAGGCGTGAAGCAATGACATTTGATCTAACTGCTTTTCTTCCCCGTGCGGTCATGCAGGGCATTCCCCTGCTCTACGGCAGCACCGGTGAGATCCTGACGGAAAAGTCCGGCAACCTGAACCTCGGCATTCCGGGCGTGATGTACGTCGGCGGTATCTGCGGCGTCATCGGCGCGTTCTTCTACGAGCAGTCCACCCCGGCTGCCGACATGAACGCGTTCCTCGCCATCGGTATCCCGATGCTCTGCTCGCTTTTGGGCTCGCTTCTGATGGGCCTTCTCTACTGCCTGCTGACCGTTACGCTGCGCGCCAACCAGAACGTCACGGGTCTTGCGCTCACGACGTTCGGCGTCGGCATCGGCAACTTCTTCGGCGGCTCGCTCATCAAGCTGACCGACAGCGAAGTCCCCTCCATCGCGCTGAGCGCGACGAGCGCCTATTTCAGCAAATCTCTGAATGTCGGCGGCTGGTTCGGTCAGGTTTTCCTGTCCTACGGCTTCCTTGCCTACCTCGCCATCGTCATCGCATTGTCCGCGTCGTACTTCCTCAAGCACACCCGCACGGGTCTTCACCTGCGCGCCGTGGGCGAGAGCGCGGCGACGGCGGACGCAGCCGGCATCAACGTGACGAAGTACAAATACCTCGCCACCTGCATCGGCAGCATGATCGCGGGTCTCGGCGGCCTGTATTACGTCATGGACTACGCCTGCGGCGTCTGGTCCAACAACGCCTTCGGCGACCGCGGCTGGCTCGCCATCGCGCTCGTCATCTTCACGATCTGGCGTCCGAACGTCAGCGTGCTGGCCTCCATCCTGTTCGGCGGGTTCTACATCCTCTATATCTTCATCCCCACCGGCACCAACCTTGCCATCAAGGAGCTCTACAAGATGCTCCCCTACGTCGTCACGCTGGTCGTTCTGATCATCGTGTCGCTGCGCAAGAAGCGCGAGGATCAGCCGCCCGCATCGCTGGTTCTGAGCTACTTCCGCGAAGAGAGATAAATCTTAAAACAAAAGCACCCGATGGGTGCTTTTGTTTTAGACAAGTTTCAGCGCTTGTCGCTCACCGCTCCAATCGCTGCAAAGTGTCGCTGCGGACGCGCATGTCGTCCTCCGCGACGGATTTCAATTTATTTGCGCCGTGCGCGGCGCAGAATAGAGCGCGCATGTCGTCCTCCGCGACGAATTCCAATTTATTTCACGCCGTGCGCAGCGTGAAACTCTGCGAGGCTTTTGAGCTGTTTTGCCGCTGGAGGCAGCAAAATGCGCTTCTTGCTATTTTTCACTAAATCTGCCTGCGTTTGGCGCGGGTCTAAGAGGTATTGCTATGTCTACTCTGCTCATTCAAAACATTCGTTCGCTGGTGTCGTGTGATGACGCGGACACGGTTTATGAAAACGTCGATCTGTATGCTGAGGATGGATTCATCCGCGCGATCGGTAAAAATCTGCCGCAGGAGGCGGAAAAGGTGATTGACGCGAGCCACATGCTCTGCTACCCCGGCCTTGTCAACACGCACCATCATCTCTATCAGGTCTTTTCCCGCAACCTGCCGGAAGTACAGAACATGGAGCTCTTCGACTGGCTCAAAACGCTCTATGAGATCTGGAAAAACCTCGACGAGGACGTCATCCGCCTCTCGACGCTCACGGGCCTTGGCGAGCTGATGAAGCACGGCTGCACGACCTGCTTCGACCATCACTATGTCTTCCCTGCGGGCGCGGGCGACCTCATTGGCGCGCAGTTTGCCGCGTCGGACGAGATCGGCGCGCGCATGTACGCCTCGCGCGGCAGTATGGACCTCTCTGTCAAGGACGGCGGCCTGCCGCCCGACAGCGTCGTGCAGACGGTCGACGAGATCATGGCCGATTCTGCCCGTGTCATCGAGAAATACCACGACAAGTCGTTCGGCGCGATGCACCGCGTTGCGCTCGCCCCGTGCTCGCCGTTCTCCGTGTCTGCCGACCTTCTGCGCGAGAGCGCCGTGCTCGCGCGAGAGTACGGCGTGCGCCTGCACACCCACCTGTGCGAGACGAAGGACGAAGAACACTTCATGCTCGCACGCGAGGGCGTCCGCCCGCTCGAGTACATGGAGCGCCTCGGCTGGACGGGCAGCGACGTCTGGTTCGCTCACGGCATCCACTTCAACGACGAGGAGCTGCGCGTGCTGGCAAAGACGCACACCGGCGTGGCGCACTGCCCGATCTCGAACATGAAGCTCGCCTCCGGCGTCGCCCGCGTGCCCGAGATGCTGAAGCTCGGCGTGCCGGTCGGCCTCGCGGTTGACGGTTCAGCCTCGAACGACGGCTCATCGCTGATGGAGGAACTGCGCGTCGCGTTCCTGCTGCACCGTTTGAACAGCAGCAAAGCTGCCCCCAGCGGTTACGACGTGCTCAAGATGGCAACATGCGGCAGCGCGGCCATCCTTGGCCGCAGCGACGACACCGGCTCGCTCGAGGTCGGCAAGTGCTGCGACCTCTTCATGATCGACTCGCGCAGGCTCGAGCTCGTCGGCTCGTGCTTTGACCCCAAAAGCGTGCTCGGCACTGTCGGCGTGCGCGGACCCGTTGACTACACAGTCGTTCAGGGCCGTGTGACGGTCGACCACGGTCATCTTGTCACAGTCGACGAAGAACAGCTTGCGCACGACGCGGAGGCGAAGTGCCGCGCGTATCTGAACCGCTGAGGAAGCTGCCATGACCGTTGAGATCATCTGCGGGGACATCTCCGCCCTCCCCTCTTCCGACCATGCGACCGAACTTCTGCCGCTCACGGACGGCGACACGCTGACCCTCTCCTGCACAGACAGCGACCTGAAGGCCGCCTACCGCGTCCTGCGCGCCATCATGGACTACGGCTATGAGCACGCACAGCCGTCGCGCGTGCGTCTAATTTGCGCGGACGAGGCGTCGCGTAGGGCGTACTCCTTCCAGTGGAACATGTGGTTCGCCGCGGAAAAGCCAAAACACGAAGATTAAAAAGAAAAGACGAGCGAATTTTCGCTCGTCTTTTTCTCATAAATAGCGGTCCACTTTTTGCAAAATCGTCTCGTAGCGTTCGGCGAGCTCCTGCTTTGTCTCGCCGAACCGCCCGCGAAGCTCCTGTCGCGAACGGACAATGGTCTGCAACGCCTCGTCGCGCTCGATGCGCAGCCCCGCGGCGATCTCCTCGCTCAGCTCGCCCACGCTGGCAAAGGCCTCCATCAGCCCACCCTGCGTTTTGAAAAACTCGTCGCCGAAGCGCTCGCGCTTCGGATATTTTCCGCTGCGGTAATTGTCGATGACGACCTCGTAGCGTGCCATGGCGCGCTGCACCGCCGTCTCCCATGAAACGTACAGCTCGCGCTGGGCGTTTTCGCCGACCACTTGCATCACCTCCGGCGCGCGGCAGAGCTCTTCGAGCTTTGCCGCCATCGCCGCGGCGTTTTCCTCGATGCAAAAGCCGTTTCGCCCGTCGCCCACGCCCTCGGACGCGCAGGAATTTCGGATCATCACAGTCGCCGTACCGCTGGCTGCGGCCTCGCGCACGACAAGGCCGTTCGTGTCGAACGTCGACGGGAAGAGAAACAGGTCGGATCTGCCATACCACGCGCGGATGATCTCGCGGTCAGAGATCGCACCTGTGAAAAAGCAGCGGTCGGAGAGCTTCCGCTCTTCCGCATAGCTGCGGATCTCCGCGCCGTCTGCGCCCTCGCCGACAAACACCATGCGGAAGTCGACATTTTTCTCGCGCAGCGTTTTCAGCGCGTCTAAAATGATGCGGATACCCTTGTACCACATCAGCCGCCCGACGAAGAGAAAGACCGGCACGTTCTGCGGCAGGTCATATCTGCCCGTCGCCGCGGCGATGGCCTCGTCAGACACCCGCCCGCGCGGCACGTCCACGCCGTTTTCCATCACGATGTAGTCGCCCTCGTAGCCGAGCGAGCGCAGATTTTCCCCCGCCCCGCGGCTCACGACCCAGACCTCATCGCAGCTTGCGATGTTCTGCACCAGCGCGCGAATGGCGCTCTCCTGCAAGAGCTTGCCGCGCACAGCCTTGGCGATGTCGACATCGTACTTCGTGTGATACGTCAGCACGAGCGGCGCGTCGACCACGGCGCGCAGCGAGCGCGCCAGCAGGCACGACGTGATGGGACAATGCGTGTGCATCAGTTCGACCTTCTGCTCCGTCAGCACGCGCGCGGTCTCGGGTGAAAACGGATAGCCCGCCACGTAGCCGAGCTTCTTGCGCGTGTCGATGCTCGGGTAGCGCAGCACGGGGAATGGGAACGCGCTGTCGTCCGCGCCGGGCATTGTCGGCGTGACGACAATGGCGTTTTCGCCGCTTTTCGTGATGTTTTTCGCGTAGTTCACGACGGCGTTCGCCACGCCGTCGATCTCGGGCGGAAAGGAATCGTTCAAAAGGCAGATGGTTCTCTTGTCCATGCCATTGCCCTCCTGTTGCTTGTTTTTCGGCAGCGCCGAAGTGTGATTCAGTATATCATTTTTCGCGCGAAGATGGTATACTATGTGTGAATTTTACGCGCCGTTTACTTCGGGAAAGGAGGGCTTCTATGCGCATTCTCACATACACCGTGACGCCGGAGGAGGACGGCCGCATGGTCAAAGGCATCCTGCGCGGCAGTCTTCAGCTTTCCTACACGCTGCTCAAAAGCCTCAAATGGCGCGAAAACGCCATTTTATTGAACGGACAGAGCGTCCATGTCAACACAATCGTCCACGCAGGCGACACCGTCAGCGTCGTCCTCAGCGAGCGTACGCCGCGCGAGGACCTGTACTGCGCAAATGCGGCAAAGCCCGACATCGTCTACGAGGACGACGACCTGCTCGTGCTCAACAAGCCTGCGGGCGTCGCCATGCACCCGAAGTCGGGTGACGCCTCCGCGCCGAGCCTTGCAGCGATGCTGACGAATTATCTCGGCGAGGGCAGCGTGCCGCACTTCGTCAGCAGGCTCGACAAGGGAACGTCCGGTCTCCTCATCGCCGCAAAGAGCGGCTACGTGCACGACCGCCTGCGCCGCGCGCTGCATTCAAGCGATCTGCGGCGCGAGTACCGCGCTGTCGCCGTCGGCACAGTCGAGCCGCCGTGCGGCGTCATCGACGCGCCGATCGGCCGCGCGGAGGGCTCCATCATCCGCCGCTGCGTGTGCGCAGACGGACTTCCGAGCCTCACAGAGTACGAGACTCTGCAAGTAAACGACCGCTTCACGCTCCTGCGCCTGCGCCCACAGACGGGTCGCACGCATCAGCTTCGCGTCCACATGGCATACCTCGGTCATCCCCTCGTGGGCGACTGGCTCTACGGCACGGAGGACAAAACCCTCATCGCCCGCCCCGCGCTGCACTCGTACGATCTGTGGTTCACCCAGCCGGTCACCGGACAGGAATTACACTTTACAGCGCCTATCCCGCAGGATATGCAGCGCTTGATGGAATGAAAAAGCACCGTTTTGGCCGGCTCCACATAAGAAAACATGCGCCGTAAAAGGCAAATTTTGCACTGACTCCTTCGTTGCGCCGTCTTGCCATGCGACAGCATGCCTGCGCCGCCGCGCCTCGGCTCGGCACAAAATTTGCTCTTTTTCGGTGCGAAGCAGTTTTGCCAATGAATTTTTGAGATGAAATCGGTTGAAAAAATCTCCCCATACTGGCGTATGGGGAGATTTTTTCGGTCGTATTTCAGCCAAAAAGGTGCAGGCAAAACCGCATATTTTCTTATGCGGAGCCGGCCTTGGGCGGTGCTTTTTTCAGACGTGTGGTAAAATACCATAGGTCTATAACCAATTTTTACTTTTCCTTGTAGTACAAACGGCAGTGGCAGTAGCCCTCGAATTCGGGGTCGGCGATCTGGTCGCGGAACTCCTTGCACATGCAGACGTTGTCCTCGATCTTCTGCAAGCGGCAGGGGCACTGTAAATCGCGCTTTAAGAGCGCGGCGCGCAGGCGGGCGACGACCTCCGCGTCTTCGTTGTATCGAATTATCATGACTTGCACTTCTCCAGCATCGCCTTGATGTCGGCCTTATCGTGCACACCGACCATGCCGGTCAGCGTGTGGCGGTCCTGCACGACGGCGAGCGTCGGGATGGAGTCGATACCGAACATTGAAGCGAGGTTCGGCTGCTCGTCGACGTTGACCTTGCAGAACTTGACCTTGTCCTCTTCCCCGTTGAGCTCGGCAAAGACAGGCGCCATCATCTTGCACGGCTGGCACCACTCGGCCCAGAAGTCGATGATGATGAGGCCCGGATCGTCGAGCACCTCAGTCTGGAAGTTATCTTCCGTCAGCGTGACGATATCGGTGAACGTGCGCGTCTCGACGTACGGCTCGTGGAAGCCGCTGCCACAACCGCCGCAGCCACCGCCGCATGCACTGCATCCGGCCCCGCAGCCCGCGCCGCAGCCGCCGGCACTCGCGCTGCTGTCGCCGGTCATCAGCTCCAGATTGCCCTGGAGGAAGCTGTCGACCGCCTCGTCGGCATTTCCGGTCACGCCGGAAATGAGCAGCATATGCGCGTTGTCGATGGCGGCGTGCGCACCCTCGCCGATATTCCCGCAGATGACGAGATCGACGCCGCGGGATTTGAGCCCGCCCGAGACCTTCTCGTGGTCGGTATCGTCAAACGTGACGGTCTCTTTTTCGATGGGCTTGATATCCTCAATGGTGTAAACGGTAAACTCCGTGGCATGGCCGAAATGCTGCATCACTTCGCCATTCTCGCAGGGAATTGCAATTTTCATAGTATGTTCTTCCTTTCCGGTCTATTGCTTCGGCGGCAGCGCCTCCGCTCGTTGCTATGAGGTAGTTTACCACGCTTTCGCGCGCCGTACAACCGGAAATTTGTAAACAAACCGTAGGCGCAGCCGTTTTGTCTTGCAATTGTAGCCGCCCCGTGATAGAGTGAAATCAAACAAGGCGCTTTGCCGCAAAATGACAACCGACAGGAGGCAGCACTTATGAAAAAATCAGAACTGGCGATCCTTTCCGTCCTCATCCTTGCCGCCGTGTTTGTTTTCAGCGGCAAGATCAACAAAGTGACGAATCCCTGTGTGCAGGACTATGTCGCAGGTCAGGGGAACATCAGGGGGAATGTAAACGTCGAGGACTATTACGAGCGCGACGCGCGCTTTGCGATCGGCGCGGGAGAAGACGGGTATGCCGTTTTCAAGGACCCCGGCGAGGCCTTTGCCGCGCTGCGCGAGCACTATCCGGAGGGCATTTCGCTCATCCGAAAAGAGTTCCATCTGCTCGGGCTTTCAAAGCTCAATTACCCCTCCTACCAAACTTACGGCTGGCAAACCACGACCGGCTCGGAGGAAGCGCGCCAGCAGGCCCAATTTGTCAGCAGGTTTTTTGATATTTACGAGAATAGCTTCCGCTGATTTTCTTCCGTGCAAAGCTTATAAAAACTGCCGCAGCATCTGCTGCGGCAGTTTTGATTATATGGGATTTGGGGACGTTTAGTCGTCCTTCTCTTCCTCGTCTTCCACAAGGTCAGCGGGGTCGAATTCGAGGGTCGCGCCGCAGTTGGGGCACTCGACCTTACCGTCTTCGAGAACCGAATCGTCGAAGAAGATCTCTTCCTCGCACTCGGGGCAGGTCGTGGCGTAGCACTCCTCCTCGTCGTCCTCGTCGTCTTCCTCATCCTCGTAGTCGTCCTCGTCCTCATCATCATAGACGATGTCTTCCACGTCGCCGAGGTCGTCGCTGATGACGTCCAGGCCGTCGCCGAGCTCCATGACCTCGTCGGTCAGGTCTTCAACTTCGAGAGCGATCTCGTCAAGAACGTCGGCGATCGCGAGGAACAGCTTGCCCTCGTTGGAATCCGCATTCAGGTTCATGCCTTCCATCAGGCCCTTGAGATACGCGACTTTTTCAGAAATACCCATCGTAAAACTCCTTTCTGTTACCGGAACTACGATTTTCCTGTTGCTGCTTACTTAATGTCTATTACTTGGCGCGGCCGATATACTCGCCCGTGCGGGTGTCGATCTGGATCTTGTCGCCGATGTTGATGAACAGCGGCACCTTGATCTCCGCGCCGGTCTCGAGCGTTGCGGGCTTGAGGGTGTTGGTCGCGGTGTTGCCAGCAAGGCCCGGCTCGGTCTCGGTGACCTCAAGGTCAACGAAGTTGGGGGGCTCGACGCCGAAGACATTGCCCTTGATGGACAGGATCATGCACATCGTGTTCTCCTTGACGAAGCGGAACGCATCGCCGAGCATATCGCGGTTCAGGGGAACCATATCATAGGTCTCCTGATCCATGAAGTAGTACAGATCGCCGTCGTTGTAGCTGTACTCCATGTTCTTGCGCTCGATGGCCACTTCCTCGAACTTCGCGGTGGGGTTGAAAGAAGTTTCGGTCACGCCGCCGGTGACGACGTTCTTCATCTTGGTGCGCACGAAGGCCGCGCCCTTACCGGGCTTGACATGCTGGAACTCGACGACCTGATAGTACTTGCCTTCCATTTCAAATACTTTACCGTTTCTGAACTCACCAGCGGTAATCGTTGCCATAACTATTTCCTCCTGTATTCCCGAGGATATCATCGCTATCCTCAAATTCACAAAGTATCGGTTCTAAACCTATGGTATTTTACCGCATATAGTGCGGCAATGCAAGTGTTTTTCTTGATGTTGTGGGTGAAATTTGCAAATTTCAGTGCTTTTTCCGCTCGTCGTGCGCGCTCGCGGCCTTGAACGGCTGCTGCAGGGCGTGCAGCACGTGGTTCCACGCACCCACCGCGCCGCCGCGCGGCTCGACCATCAGCATCAGAACGCCGCTGCGCCGAGCGCCGAGCGTGTCGGTGAGCAGTTTGTCACCAAGCATTGCCGTCTCCCCCGCGTTCACGCCGTAGCGCGCCATCGCCTCGTGAAAGCCGCGCGTGCCGGGCTTGCCCGCGTGGCCGACGTAGCCGACTTTAAGCGGCTTGCAGAACTTTTCCACGCGCACGGGGCTTCTATTGTTCGACAAAATCGCAAACTCGATGCCCGCCTCCTTCAGCGCGCCGATCCAGCACGTGAGCGACTCGTCCGGCTCGCTCTGGCTTTTGGGCGCGAGCGTGAAGTCGAGGTCAGCGAGGAGCAGCTTCACGCCATGCTCTTTCAAAAATTCCGGCGTCACGGCCTCGTAATTGTCAAACACCCATTGCGGGCAAAGCAATCTGAGCATATCGTTCTCCCATCGCGCATAAAAGTATTACGGTTATTATACGCGCCGAACGCGCTTTTCACAAGGGGGGATTTTTCTGCTCACCTACCTCGCCATCACGCCAAAGGCGCTCTCTGAGTGTGCCTCAAGGCCCGCACTGCCGCTCGTCCATGTGGCCTATGCCATCGGTCAGGGCGGGTGCCTGACGCGCTGCGACGCAACGGCCTTCCCGCGCGGCGGGCTCATGGGCCTTTCCGACCGCTGCACCGGGGCGATCCCACGCATCGACACGCTCTGCCGCACCATCGTCGCGGAATGCGTCAAGCGCGGCTTTCAGGGCGTGCTGGCGGACTTTGAGACCAATCCGTATTCTGACCGGCTTTCGTTTCTCTCGCGTCTCTCCGCCCGCCTGAGTGCGCGGGGGATGGCGCTCTACTGCCCCCTCTCGCTCCCGGCCGAGGGCGCAGCGCTCCTCGTCGGCACTGGCCTTTCCGGCGGGTCGCTGCGCGCGCTGCTGGAGGAAACCGCCTGCCGCTATGGCGCGGAGCGTCTGGCGCTCGACTTGGAACGCGTAATGATGGACTTTCCCCTCCCCTGTCCCTCCGGCTGCGGCACACCGCTCACGCGCGAAGAGCTGCTCGCCCTGCGGGAAAAGCATCCATCGTCCGTCTATTTTTCCCGCGAACTGATGGCGAAGTATTTCACCTACTCCGCGGGCAGCGGCACGCACTTCGTGCTGTTTGACGATGCAGAGACCTTGCGGCAAAAGGTCAAGCTTGCGCAGAATTTAGGCATTCAAACGGCGTTTCTCATGTTCCCTGAGATCGTTGATCTGCTCCCAGAGCTTTGAGCGGCGCGCTGCGCCGCGGGGGGGATAGCAGCGCCGCAGGCGCTGCACGGGGCAAAGGGGGCCATTCTCTTTTG
>ERZ1673747.2167-NODE-2167-length-16182-cov-7.597817_pt1 | contig 16182 bp, 16 predicted proteins | sample MGYA00580220_ERZ1673747 | MGnify/ENA primary metagenome ERZ1673747 (study PRJEB41218, sample SAMN15661769) | gut metagenome | host: Homo sapiens | place: Canada: London | collected 2015-08-20/2019-03-30 | study: EMG produced TPA metagenomics assembly of... | reverse complement strand
TCTGTACAGTCTGACTATGGATGTGCCGAGGGCGGAAATCTGCTGTGAGGTCGGTAAGATCTTTCTGGAAAGAGAGCTGCCCAGACAGGCTGCCTACTGGTACGGGCAGGCGCTCACTGTGCCTTCAGATAAGAAAAAGGGTGGATTTTTTATGGCTGAGTATCATGGGTTTGTGCCATATATGCAGCTTTGCGTTTGTTATGATAAAATGGGATGCCCGGAGCAGGCATTTTTTTTTCATAAGAAAGCGATGGAACTGAAGCCGGAAGATCCGGGAGTATTGTATGATCAGAAATATTTCTGGGAAAAATATGGTCTGGCATAAAAGAAAAGATATCTTTATTATATTTTTCTGGCAGGGTACAAGCTTGCGGGGATCCTATGCACAGGTAAAAGCTGTTGTCATATACTGTAGGGAAAGTTATTTTCCTATGAGGTGATCGAAGAATGCTGTTCAGGCATCGAAAACGTAAGGAAATGGAAATGCAGCAGGACAGTCATGAGGATTTGTCCTGTATGTCCTGTTATGGAAATCATAGTTCCTGTGGATGTGACAGATGTGGAACAAGAGGCTGCCCAGGCCCTGTGGGACCTACAGGACCAACCGGTCCCAGAGGCTGTCCGGGAGTTCCGGGTCCTATGGGTCCTCAGGGACCGCAGGGGGAACCGGGAATACAGGGATATACGGGAGCCACGGGTCCGACGGGAGCAACAGGAGCCACCGGTCCGGCAGGAGTAACAGGTCCGACGGGAGCAACGGGAGCCACGGGTCCAGCGGGAGCAATGGGAGCGACAGGAGCAACAGGAGCAACAGGAGCCACGGGTCCAGCGGGAACGACGGGGGTAACAGGTCCGGCTGGTGCGATCGGAGCCACCGGTCCAGCAGGTCCAACAGGAGCAACAGGAGCCACTGGCCCTGCCGGAACAGTAACCCCGGCAGCTGCTGTTGGAAATGCAACAACGGTAGATGATATTGTAGAGGATTTTAATGCACTTCTTGCAAACCTTCGTGATGCAGGACTCCTGGAAAGATAGTGAAATGATAAACACACGTTACTGTGCGGCTGCGTATTTTATGCAGCCGCTGTATATTCTCCATAAAAATATTTCATTGTAGCTTTCTGACGAAAGGTGCTATAATATTTTTGTCTAAGTATGATTATGGGGGATGAAATCGTGAAAAAAAACAAGTATGAGATCGATATGTGCAATGGGTCGATCATGGACAAGCTGATTTCGTTTTCACTGCCGCTGATGCTGTCCGGTATCCTGCAGCTGATGTTCAATGCAGTGGATATCGTGGTAGTGGGACGTTTCAGCGGAAGTGAGGCGCTGGCGGCAGTAGGCTCCACTACCGCACTGATCAATGTGTTTACCAACCTTTTTATCGGGATTTCTCTTGGTGCCAATGTGCTGGCAGCCAGATTTTATGCTGCCGGTAAGGATGAAGAAATGTCAGAAACAGTACATACATCGATCCTGCTGGCTCTGATCAGCGGGATCATCATGGCAGTTCTGGGAGTAATCTTTGCCAGAATCTGCCTGGAGCTGATGGATACGCCGGAGGATGTGATCGATCTTTCTACTCTTTATATGCGTATCTATTTTCTGGGAATGCCGTTTTTTATGCTGTATAACTATGGCGCAGCAATTCTGCGTGCAGTGGGAGATACCAAGCGGCCGTTGGTCTTTTTGATCATTTCCGGTTGTGCCAATGCGCTTCTGAACCTGTTTTTTGTGATCATTTGTCATTTAAGTGTGGCAGGTGTCGGAATCGGAACCGTGATTTCTCAGCTGATCTCCTGTATCCTTGTTCTCCGATGCCTGTATCAGACAGAGGGAAGCTATCAGCTGCGTTTTTCGAGTCTGTCCATAAATATGGAATATCTGAAACAGATCTTTCAGGTAGGGCTTCCAGCAGGAATCCAGAGTACAGTGATCAATTTTTCCAATGTGCTGCTCCAGTCCTCTGTAAATTCTTTTGGCTCCATTGCAATGGCAGGATATACGGCAGCAAACAATATCTTCGGATTTCTGTATGTGTCTGTAAATTCAGTTACCCAGGCCTGCATGAGCTTTACCAGTCAGAATTATGGTGTGCGAAAACCGAAACGTATGGACCGGGTGCTTGTTGACTGTATGATCCTGTCCTTTGTCGTATCCTTTGCCATGGGCTGTGGTGCATACTTTTTCGGTCCGCAGCTTCTGAAGATCTATACGGAAGACCCTAAGGTTATCCAATGCGGAATGGAGATTCTTGTCTATACCACAGTTACCTATTTCCTTTGCGGACAGATGGATCTGTTTCCGGGAGCACTGCGCGGAATGGGACGCTCCGGTGTCCCCATGATCCTGTCGATCATCGGAACCGTCGGACTCCGGATCGTGTGGATATTCGGAATTTTCCCGGCACACAGATCATTGAAGGTACTGTTTATTTCCTACCCGGCATCCTGGATCCTTACGATCATCATGCAGGTGACCTGTTTCTGGTTTGTAAGGCGGAAAGTTCACAGGCAGCTTCTGGGAGAGACTGCAGAATAAAAACGAATACACAGAATATCAGAAAAAGCGGATAGAATTCCGCTTTTCTGTGTTTACGGGGAAAATAAAACAGGTCAACTCATGTCCATTTTGCAAACAGGAGACATTGGAGCTGGAAAATAAAGAATATGGAGGAAACATGGAATTATTAAAACCTGATTATTACGACGAATTTACCTGTATTGCAGACAAATGCACCATCAGCTGCTGCAGGGAATGGAAGATCAACATAGATGATGAAACCTACAGAAACTGGAAAACCATCCAGCCGCCGTCAGAGGTGCCCGGACACAGAAGCTGCCTGCAGGCCTATACCATGAAAAAGGACGGCAGCCGGATCATGAAGATGACGGAAGAGCACGATTGTCCTTTTCTTGCAAAGAACAGACTGTGCTATCTGGTAAGTGCTTATGGGGATTCGATGCTTTCAGAGACCTGCCAGATTTTTCCAAGGGAGATCCATGAATTTCAGGATCGTAAGGAAGCGACCATGATGCCCTGTTGCCCGGCTGTCCTGGACATCTGGAAGGAGAAGAAAAGAATCGCTTTTCCGGAAACTCCAAAAGAAAAGGAACAGCCGCTTTTTCTTGTGCGCCGGAAGGTTATGGATCTTATAATGGATCCTGAAAAAACACCGGAGGAAATCCTTCTTGAAAGTTTTTATGTTCTGAAGGAACTTCACTGGAACATGCCGCTTACCACAGAGCTTGTGGAAGATTATTTTTCAGAGAAAACGATTCGCCAACTGGAACATGCTATTAATGAAATAGAGCTGCCTGTTCTGGATACCATGGACGAATGCAATGAACTTTTGCAGGACCTGGCTGTAAATTACCGGAAAGAGGGACTTTACCGGAAATATCTGGAGCCGGTGATGGAGCTTGCGGAGGAATTGTCCGAAGAATATGAGGAAGAGGAACTGGTGGAAGCCCGGGAGGATTTTTATCGGAAATTTCGTGTATATGAAGACCTTCTCCGGAGCTTTCTTGCCAACGAAGTATATTCAGATCTTCTGACACCGGAGGGAGATTTGGAAGATGCCCTGGTCCATATGCAGTGGATCGGTATGGAATATGCCACCATCCGCCAGGCTGTTTTTCTTCGGTGGCAGAAAGATGGACGGGGATCTCTTCCCTACGAAACACTCCGGGATTATATGGTAGTGATCTCCAGAATGACCGGATATGAGGAAGACGATATCCGGGAATATCTTGAGAACAGTTTTGAAGAGCTTCTGTGGGAGTGGGGATATTTTGCGCTGATCACAGGGAAATGACTTTATAACTTAAAGTTATATTAAGTATTAAAAATATACATTTTAATTATATGACGTTTTGTGTTAGAATATAGGACGAAAAGGGTAACAGAGGAATGTTAACCCGGAAATGGATAACGATCAGAAAGGAACTTGTTTTATGGATAAGGGAACAATTTTTAAATTTCATAATGACCTTGATACCGATCAGATCATTGCATCCCAGTATCTGCTTCTGCCGAATCTGGATGAAATGAAGGGCCACACATTTGAATCACTGGATCCGGATTTTTCCAAAAAGGTTAAACCGGGAGATTTTGTAGTTGGAGGAGAGAACTTCGGATGCGGATCCTCCAGAGAGCAGGCACCGGGTGTTCTTAAGGCACTTGGAGTAAAGGCAGTTATTGCGAAATCTTTTGCCCGTATTTTTTTCCGCAATGCCATTAATATCGGACTTCCGGCAATTGTCTGTAAGGATCTTCCGGATGCTGTGAAGACAGGAGATACCCTGGAGCTTCATATGTCCGAGGGAACTGCTGTTGCCAATGGTAAGACTTATTCCTGCACAAAACTGCCGGAATACATGCAGAATATACTGAATCAGGGCGGCCTTATCGCTTCTCTGAACCGTGAGGAGGAATAAGAGATGGGAATGACGATCGCAGAAAAAATCATCGCGGCAGCGGCTGGAGTGGACAGTGTAAAACCCGGAGATATCTATACAGTTTCACTGGATCATCTGATGAGTAATGACGGAACCACACATCTGACTGTTGATATGTACAACAATAAATTAAAAAATCCTCATATTGCAGATACAAAGAAGCTGGTATTTATCGTAGACCATAACGTACCGTCTGACAGCCCGAAAACAGCGGCATCCCAGAAAAAGATGAGAGATTTTGCAAGAGAAAATAATATTGATTTCTGGGAAGGAAAGGGTGTCTGCCACCAGATCATGATCGAGAATTATGTCCGTCCGGGACAGTTGATCTTCGGTGCTGACAGCCATACCTGTTCCTACGGAGCACTTGGTGCTTTCGGTACCGGTGTAGGATGCACAGATTTCCTTTACGGAATGGTAACCGGAACATCCTGGGTCATGGTTCCGGAAACCGTAAAATTTAACCTGACAGGGAAGCTTCCTGAGGGCGTTTACGCAAGAGATCTGATCCTTACCATTATCGGCGAGATCGGGGCAAACGGCTGCAACTATCAGGCAATGGAGTTTGCCGGTGAGGGCGCCAGAACATTAAGCATCAGCGACCGTATGGCACTTTGCAACATGGCTGTTGAGGCCGGTGCGAAGACAGGGATCTTTGAGGCTGATGATAAAGCTCTGGAATATCTGAAAGAGCATGGACGTGAGCCAAAAGCGGTATATCACAGCGATCCGGATGCTGTTTACGCAAGAGAGTATACCTTTGATCTTTCAAAAGTTCGTCCGGTTGTAGCGAAGCCAGACTTTGTTGACAATGTGGTTCCGGCTGAGGAAACCTGCGGCATCAAGATCAACGAAGCGTTCCTTGGCTCCTGCAATAACGGCCGTATTGAAGACCTCCGTGTAGGCGCAGAGGTGATCAAAGGCAAAAAAGTTGCAGAGGGAGTTCGTTTCCTGGTTGTTCCTGCAAGCCAGACCATCTATCGTCAGGCATTAAAGGAGGGGCTTATCGATATCTTCATGGAAGCAGGGGCTATTGTTATGAACCCGAACTGCAGTGTATGCTGGGGAAGCTGCCAGGGTGTTATCGGCGAGAATGAGGTCCTGATCAGCACAGGAACCCGTAATTTCAAGGGACGTGCAGGTCATCCGAGCTCCAAGGTTTACCTGGGATCTGCGGCAACAGTTACTGCATCTGCCGTTGCAGGTGAGATCGCAATTGCTGACAGAGTATAAGAGTTTCAGAAAAGATTTAAATAATATATTCAGAAATTATCAGAGGATGATCCGTTTCGGCGTGGGTTCTTATAACAGGGCAGACAGAAAACATTTGCCTGATGATACGGAACGGAATAAACAGGAGATATACATATGGAAGCATTTACAGGAAAAGTATGGGTACTTGGTGATGATATCGATACGGATATCATTATCCCGACAGAGTACCTTGCACTGAAAACCATTGACGATATGAAACAGTACGGATTCAGTCCCCTTCGTCCGGAGCTGGCCGGACAGATCCAAAAGGGCGACATTATTGTAGCAGGAAAGAACTTCGGATGCGGATCCTCCAGAGAGCAGGCACCGGAGATCATCAAGGCACTGGGTGTGCAGTGTGTCATTGCGAAATCTTTTGCCCGGATCTTTTTCCGCAACTCCATTAACAACGGCCTTCTTCTTATTGAGCAGCCGGATCTTCATGACAATGTAAAAGAGGGAGATCAGGTTACGGTAGTAATGAATGAGCATGTAGAGCACAATGGAAAACAGTACCCGATCGCTTCTCTTCCAGAGAATCTGATGGATATCATCCAGGCTGGCGGACTGGTAAAAGCCATGCATAAGCTGAACGGCCTGGACTAAAAAAACGGAGAGGAGAGAAATAATGGGCGAGACGATCATTGAAAAAATTATCAGACATAATACAGGCAAGGCAGTAAAGCCTGGTGATATCGTGACGGTCAATGTGGACAGAGTGATGATCCATGATATCTTTATTCCGTTTGTAGCGGAAAAATTTGAGGAGATGGGCTTTCAGAAGCTGTGGGATCCGGACAAGGTTGTTCTGATCTATGACCATCTTGTACCGGCAAGTCAGCAGGATGATACCAGACATTTCCATGTGGGAGATGCTTTTGCAGCTAAATATGGCATGAAAAACGTACACAGAAGTGACGGTATCTGTCATCAGCTTATGACTGAGGCAGGTTATGTTAAACCCGGTAATATTGTATTTGGCACAGACAGCCATACCACGACTTATGGATGTGTCGGTGCGTTTTCTTCCGGCATCGGTTACACAGAGATGGCCAGCATCCTGGGAACAGGAACCATGTGGATCAAGGTTCCGGAAACCATAAAGGTTGTGATCGACGGAGAACTTCCGGAGAATGTCATGTCCAAGGATATCATCCTCCGCCTGATCGGTGACCTTCGTGCAGATGGAGCTACTTACCGTGCTTTGGAATTTTCCGGAAGCACCATTGAAAATATGTCTGTGGCAAGCCGTATGACTATGGCGAATATGGCAATTGAGGCCGGTGCGAAATGTGCACTTTTCACACCGGATGAGAAGACAGCTGCTTACTGCAACGTAGAGCTTGATGATTATCAGAAGAGTCTTGTGGGAGATGAGGATGCTGTCTACATGAAGACCATAACTTATAAAGCAGAGGATTTTGTGCCGGTAATGGCATGTCCGTCTCAGGTGGACAAGATCCGTGATGTCAGTGAGCTTCAGGGTGAGACCATCGACCAGGTATTCATCGGTTCCTGTACCAACGGACGTCTGGAGGATCTTATGGCGGCAGCAGAGGTGCTGAAGGGCAAAAAGGTTGCAGACTTTGTAAAGCTGATCGTGACTCCTGCCAGCCGCAAAATTTACTGTCAGGCTATTGAGCTTGGCATTCTGGATACTCTTGCGGAAGCAGGGGCTATCATTACACATCCGGGCTGCGGACTTTGCTGCGGAAGGACCGGCGGAATCCTGACAGACGGTGAAAAGGTCGTGGCAACCAACAATCGTAATTTCCTGGGACGTATGGGAACTTCCAAGGTTCAGATCTATCTGGCATCTCCGAAAACAGCAGCAGCCTGTGCCGTTGCAGGCAAGATCGTAATGCCGGAATAAGAAGCAGAAGATTCTGAGAGAAATACTGTTGCCAGAAACAGATAAAGAAACGTATGAGAAAGACAGATTTTCGCAGAGGCGTCAGTCTGTCTTTTTTTACCGGATCAGAAGGATCCGGGATAAGTCATTTTTACAGAAAATGGGATTTATTGTATTATAATAACAGCCAGTGTGACAACATAACATATATTACATAAGACTCGAGGGATAAGGGTATGGAGAAAAGATCAACCATCAGTAAAAAGACACTGAAGATCATACTTGGGATCTGCATTGGCGTAACAATCCTGGCAGTGGCAGGGTTATTTGTCTATACATACTTGGCAGATCACAATACGCTGGGACGGAAGATTTCCATATGGGGAGTGGATGTTTCCGGACTGGATGCAAAGCAGGCAGAAGAAAAGATCACTGCGGAATTTGCAGATCGTCCGGTATCCTTTCAGGAAAATGATCAGGAAGTTTACAGTACTACTTTGAAAGAGCTGGGCTACAGTCTCAATGAAGAAGCCCTTCTGAGTAAGCTTACAGAAATTCAGAAACAGCGGGAAGAGAGCCGGAAGCTTTTTCCAAAGGAAGAAAATATAGAACCGGAATGTCAGATCGAGGAAGATGAGGAGCAGGAAAAGCAGGCTCTCGATCTTTCAAATTTCGGTACGGAAGAAAGAAAAGCTTCTGTTGATGCAGCCATTCAGTACGATAAGGAGAAAAAAGAATTCACCCTTGTGAAGCAGGTACAGGGGACGGAGATCGATCCGGATAAGCTGGAGACTACCGTGGACACAAATCTGAACGCAGCATTTGATACGGCTCTGCTTGGGGATATCATTACAGTACCGATCAACAAGCATGTGTATGTAAGTCCGACTGTCACTGCAACAGAGGATATGAAAAATAAGGTTACAGACCTGAACAGCCAGCTGAAGAAATACCGCAGCAGTACAGTAACTTATACATTCGGAAGTGAAACGGCTGTTCTGGATTCCGATACGATCACATCCTGGCTGAAGGCTGAAGGGGAGACGCTGACTTTAGATGAAGAAGCCATTAAAGCCTACATCAGTGAGCTTGCCAACAAATACAATACCATTTATGTTCCCCGCACCTTTCATACATCTACGGGAACGGATGTGACCATTGAGGGAAATGAGTACGGATACCGGATCGATCAGGACGGAGAATATGCTCAGCTTCTGGAAGACCTGAAAAGCGGTACTGCTGTAACAAGAGAGCCTGTTTACAGCAAAAAAGGATACCAGAGAAACGGAACAGACGATCTGGCAGGCAGTTACATAGAGGTCAGTCTGGATGCACAGCATTTGTGGCTGTATAAGGACGGAAGCCTTGTGACGGAAACAGATATTGTCAGCGGTAAGCCGGTGAAGGGGCGTGAAACATATCGTGGTGCATGGCCGATCGCCTACAAGGCGAGTCCCTTTAACCTTACCAGCAATGAATATGGTTACGATGTAAAGGTTAATTACTGGATGCCTTTTGTCTACGGACAGGGACTTCATGATGCGTCTTGGCAATCATCCTTTGGCGGGAACCGTTATAAAACCAACGGAAGCCACGGCTGCATCAATCTGCCTAAGGATCAGGCAGCACTGATCTATAACACCATTGATGCAGGTTATCCGATCATTATTTACTGATAGGAGCAAAAAAGCTTCGGAGAGATCCGGAGCTTTTTTTATGCCCGAAAATGAAAATTATCATGGAAGCAGGATCGTAAATGATAAGGTTTTTCAAAAGTACGTTAAAAAAAACACAAAAAAATATCGAAAAAGCCTTGTCGAAACAGAAATAACGTGATATGATGATTTCGGAAATCGAGCTAATACACTTCTTAATTGCGGAGGAAGAGTGTTTTTCTCTTTTATTTGGGTGCAAATTGATAAAAAAACTCAAATAAGTGTTAGTTGAGATTTCATTTTTTTATTCATGTATCGTTAAAAAAAAGACAATATATGAACAAGAATATCTACTAGAAACGTCAGATTTTAGACTAAGAAAGGATAATGAAAGGTATGAAGTACAGTTATTATCCGGGTTGCACCCTGAGAACAAAGGCCAAAGATCTGGATGAGTATGCCAGAGCCAGTGCCACAGCCCTTGGGTTTGAGCTTGAGGAGATCGAGGACTGGCAGTGTTGTGGTGGTGTTTATCCGCTTGGCACAGACGAGATCGCCACAAAGCTTTCTTCCGTCCGTGCGTTAAACCAGGCAAAAGAAAAAGGCCAGGATCTGGTGACAATCTGTTCAGCCTGTCATCATGTGATCAAGCGTGTCAATGATGATATGAAAAATGTGGAAGATATCCGGACCAGAGCCAACAATTACATGCAGCTGGAAGCTCCCTATGAAGGAGAGACAACCGTTCTCCATTATCTAGAGGTTCTCCGGGACAGAGTCGGTTTTGATAAACTGAAAGAAAAAGTAGTAAATCCTTTTACCGGAAAGAAGATCGGAGCCTATTACGGATGTCTGCTTCTGAGACCTGGAAAGATCATGGCATTTGATGATCCGGAAAATCCAAGGATCATGGAGGATTTTATCCGTGCCCTTGGCGCTGAGCCTGTGATCTATCCTTACAGAAATGAATGCTGTGGAGGATATATATCCCTGAAAGAAAAAGAAATGTCACAGAATATGTGTGAAAAGATTGAAGAAAGCGCAGCAGGCTTTGGCGCAGATATGCTGATCACTGCCTGTCCGCTCTGCAAATACAATCTGAATAAAAATTCCGGAAATAAAATGCCGGTTTACTATTTTACAGAGCTTCTGGCAGAAGCCCTTGGCGTCAAAGAGGAGGTGGCAAAATGAGAGATAACCATTCTGCTGCGGAAAAAATAAAGGAGATCAGCGGGACCAATCCTCTGAAATGTATGAAGTGTGGCAAATGCTCTGCTACCTGCCCATCCTTTGACGAGATGGATATCAAGCCTCATCAGTTTGTGTCCTACGTGATCAATGAAAATATCGAAGCACTTGTAAATTCAGCATCTCTGTGGAAATGTCTTTCCTGTTTTGCCTGTGTGGAGCGCTGTCCGCGAGACGTAAAACCCGGAAAGATCATTGACGGGGCAAGACAGCTGGTTGTTCGGGAAAAAGGCGGAGACTATCTTTCACCAAATGAAATTCCGGAGCTTCTTGATCCGGAGCTTCCTCAGCAGCTGCTTGTAAGTGCGTTCAGAAGATACAGGAGGTGAGAAAGTGCAGAGAATCGGTGTATTTGTCTGTCATTGCGGAAGTAATATTGCCGCTACGGTAGACGTGAAAAAAGTTGTGGAGATCATTGCAAAAGAGCCAGGAGTTGTCCATGCAGAAGATTATCAGTATATGTGTTCTGAAGCAGGACAGTCCAGGATCCAGGAAGCCATCCGTGAAAAAAATCTCACAGGAGTGGTTGTCTGTTCCTGTTCTCCGCGTATGCATGAGGCAACTTTCCGTAAAGCAGCGGAAAAGGCCGGCCTGAATCCATATATGGTGGAGATCGCAAATATCCGTGAGCACTGTTCCTGGATCCACAAGGATATGCAGGAGGCTACGGAGAAGGCCGTGATCCTTGCAAGAGCAGCAGTAGCAAAAGTCAATTTAAATGCTCCTCTTCAGCCGGGAGAAAGCCAGGTTACAAAGAGAGCCCTGATCATCGGAGGCGGTATCGCCGGAATCCAGACGGCTCTTGATATTGCCGATGCAGGCTATGAAGTTGATATTGTGGAAAAAACACCAAGTATCGGCGGAAGAATGTCACAGCTTGACAAAACCTTCCCTACTCTGGATTGCTCCGCATGTATCCTTACTCCAAAAATGGTGGAGGCTGCAGCTCACGAAAAGATCAATATCTATACATACAGTGAAGTAGAAAAAGTTGCAGGTTTTGTAGGAGATTTTACTGTTGATATCCGCAAAAAAGCGCGAAGTGTCAACATGGACAAATGTACAGGCTGTGGAGTCTGCCAGGAAAAATGTCCTTCCAAAAAGATTCCAAATGAGTTCAACAGAGGGCTGAACAACCGGTCAGCTATTTATACTCCGTTTGCACAGGCGATTCCAAATGTTCCTGTGATCGACAGAGAGCATTGCCTGAAATTTAAGACAGGCAAATGTGGTGTCTGCTCCAAAGTATGTCAGGCAGGAGCCATTGATTACGATCAGCAGGATGAGATCGTAACACAGAAATACGGAGCGATCGTGGTGGCAACCGGATTTGATACCATCAAGCTTGACAAATACGATGAATACGCATACAGCCAGAGCAAGGATGTGATCACATCTCTGGAGCTGGAGCGTATCATGAATGCTGCAGGACCTACAAAAGGACATCTTGAGCGCCTTTCCGATGGAAAAGCACCGAAGGAGATCGTATTTATCCAGTGTGTTGGAAGCCGTTGCTCCGATGACCGTGGAAAGCCATACTGTTCCAAGATCTGCTGTATGTACACAGCTAAGCATGCCATGCTGATCCGTGATAAATATCCGGATACCAATGTGACGGTATTTTATATTGATGTCCGTACACCTGGTAAAAACTTCGATGAGTTTTACAGAAGAGCAGTTGAGCAGTATAACGTAAACTACATCAAAGGTCAGGTAGGAAAAGTAATTCCGCAGCCGGATGGAACACTTCTTGTTCAGGGCTCGGATCTTCTTGATAATAAGCAGATCTTCAAGAAAGCAGATATGGTAGTTCTTGCAACAGCCATTGAGCCAAATCCGGATGTACGTAAGATCGCTACCATGCTTACTGCAAGTATTGACACCAACAATTTCCTTACAGAAGCCCATGCAAAGCTTCGTCCTGTAGAATCACCGACAGCAGGAATTTTCCTTTCCGGTGTATGCCAGGGGCCAAAGGATATCCCGGAGACAGTTGCCCAGGCAGGAGCTGCGGCTGTAAAGGCCATAGGGCTTCTTGCAAAGGACAAGCTGACAACCAATCCATGTACGGCAAAATCCGACGAGCTTCTCTGTAACGGATGCTCTACCTGTGCAAATGTATGTCCTTACGGAGCGATTTCCTATGAGGAGAAACAGGTCAACGATCACGGTATCCGTGAGACAAGAAGAGTTGCGGTTGTCAATACAGCACTTTGCCAGGGCTGCGGTGCCTGTACAGTAGCCTGCCCGTCAGGAGCCATGGACCTTCAGGGCTTCTCCAACAGACAGATTATCGCGGAGGTGGATGCAATATGTCGATAGAAACAAAGGAAGAATTCAGACCAAAGATCGTGGCATTCTGCTGTAACTGGTGCAGTTACGCCGGAGCAGACCTTGCCGGAAGCAGTCGTTTGAGCTATCCGGCGGATGTAAAGATCATCCGTGTTCCATGTTCCTGCCGTGTCAATCCCATGTTCATCCTCCGTGCCTTTGAAAAAGGAGCCGATGGTGTGATCATGTGCGGATGCCATCCGGGAGACTGTCATTACAGTACCGGAAACTATTATGCAAGAAGACGTATGACACTTCTGTTTTCAATGCTGGATTATATTGGTGTGGAAAACGGAAGAACACGTGTGGAATGGGTATCTGCCGCAGAGGGCGTGAAATTTTCACAGACTATGAATGAGTTTGTTGAGAAGATCCATTCACTTGGTAAAAACGTGAGATTGGAGGATATAAGATGCAGGAGCTGATAAAACGTGCAAAAGAACTGCTTGCAGATGGCACGGTAGTCCGGGTTCTTGGGTGGAAAGCCGGAGATCTTGCCTTTAATCCGGAACCAGCCTATTTTGAAACACCGGAATCTCTGGAGGATTTTGTTTATGATGGATTCTGCGGTGCCAATTTAAGCAAATATATGATCGAAGCTTCCAAGCTGGAAGGAAAAACCATGGTCTGTCTGAAGCCCTGCGATACATATAGCTTTAACCAGCTTTTGAAAGAGCATCGTGTAGACAGAGAAAAAGCCTATATCGTAGGTGTTGGCTGTAAAGGAAAGCTGGATATTGAAAAGATCCGCAAAATGGGGATCAAGGGTATCCGGGGAATTTCCGGAGCAGAGATTACCGGAGATGCAGAGACATTGACTGTGGATACTGTTTACGGAGAAAAAACCTGTGCATACAAAGATGCCATGCTGGAACGCTGCCATGTATGTAAAGGAAAAGAGCATAAAATTTACGATGAACTGATCGGTGAGTCAAAGGAGACAAAGGACGCTGACCGTTTCGCAGAAGTTGAGCGGATCGAGGCAATGAGTCCGGAAGAAAAATTTGCATTCTGGCAGAGCGAGCTGAGTAAATGTATCCGCTGTAATGCCTGCCGTAATGTATGTCCGGCCTGCAGCTGCCGCAAATGCGTTTTTGACAGCAATAAGTTCGACAGCGCCCAGAAGGCAAATGTGGATTCCTTTGAAGAAAAGATGTTCCATGTGATCCGTGCCTTCCATGTAGCCGGAAGATGTACGGACTGTGGCGAGTGCAGCAGAGTCTGCCCGCAGGGAATTCCCCTTCATCTGTTTAACCGTAAGTTTATCAAGGATATTGATGCGTTTTACGGTGAGTATCAGGCAGGCGAGGATGCGGAGTCAAAGGGTCCGCTTACCAGCTTTACCTTTGAGGATGTAGAGCCAGGGATCGTGGCAGAAAGGGGATAATGTATGTATAAGATCGCAGTAGAAAATCTGCCGGCATTATTCCGGAAAATTGCCGCAGACCAGGAATTATATTTACCGGTAAAGGTAAGTGAACAGGTGAACTTCAAGGCATGGAGCGAGGATGCAGAAGTTTCCCTTGAAACACTGAAAACCGTGAAATCACCGAAGGATGCTTTCTTTCCGCAGAGTGAAAATCTCTATACCTGTAAAAAGGACGGAAAAAATATCAGCATTGAGCCTCAGGCGCTGAAAGACCAGAATTTTGTCGTATTCGGAATGAGAGCCTGTGATGTACAGGGCGTGAAGGTCCTCGACAAGGTGTTTCTTGGGGATCCGGTGGATACTTTTTACCAGGCAAGAAGAGAACATGGAACTATCGTAGCTCTTGCCTGTCATGAACCGGAGGAAAGCTGCTTCTGTAAAGTATTTGGCATTGATGCTGCAGATCCGGAAGCAGATGTTGCAGCCTGGATCATCGAGGGAGAACTTTTCTGGAAGCCTCTCACAGAAAAAGGAAATGCTCTGACAGAAGCTGTGAAGGAGCTTTTGGCAGATGCTGATGAGACAAAGGTAGAAGAGGAGAAGAAGGCAATCCGTGGTATTATCGAGCTTCTTCCATATACACATCTTTCACTGGAAGGATGGGCGCAGGAAGAATACATGGACCGTTTCAATTCTCCTGTATGGGAGAAACTGTACAAGCCTTGTCTTGCCTGCGGAACCTGTACCTTTGTATGTCCGACCTGTCAGTGCTATGACATTAAGGATTACGACACAGGGCACGGTGTTCACCGTTACCGCTGCTGGGATTCCTGCATGTACTCTGATTTTACCATGATGGCTCACGGAAACAACCGTACCAGCCAGATGCAGAGATTCCGTCAGAGATTTATGCATAAGCTTGTTTATTATCCGTTAAATAATGACGGCATGTTCTCCTGTGTTGGCTGCGGCCGCTGCGTGGAGAAATGTCCGGAATCTTTAAATATCGTAAAAGTCATCAAGGCCTTTGAAAAACAGGGAGGTGAAAAGAATGAGTGAATGTACCTGTCATAAAAATTATACACTGGATACGCTGATCCCCAAGGTTGGCGTGATCACAGATATCCGTCAGGAGACACCGGATGTAAAAACCTTCCGTGTGGAAGCTCCGGAGGGTGGAAAGCTTTTCGAGCATATGCCAGGACAGTGTGCCATGGTCTGTGCACCAGGCGTCAGTGAAGGTATGTTTTCCATTACTTCTTCTCCGACTGTAAAGGATTATCAGGAATTCAGTATCAAAAAATGCGGATCCCTTACCGACTATCTCCATAGCCTTCAGGTTGGAGATGAGATCGCGGTTAGGGGTCCATACGGAAATCATTTTCCGGTGGAAGATAAGTTAAAGGGAAAAAATCTCCTGTTCATCGCAGGTGGAATCGGTCTGGCACCTCTTCGTTCCGTGATCAATTATGTGCTGGATAACCGTGAGGATTACGGAACAGTAGATATTCTCTATGGTTCCCGTTCCGCAGATGATCTGGTGCAGCTTAAGGAAATCCAGGAAGTATGGATGAAAACAGAAGGTGTAAATGTATATCTTACCATTGACCGCGAGCAGGAAGGCTGGGACGGTCATGTAGGATTTGTTCCGAATTATCTGAAGGAGATTGGTTTTGATACCAATAAGACCGCTCTGGTCTGCGGCCCGCCGATCATGATCAAATTCGTTCTGGCAGGACTGGAAGAGCTGGGATTCTCCAGAGATCAGGTATATACCACACTGGAGCTTCGTATGAAATGCGGTGTCGGAAAATGCGGCCGCTGCAACATCGGAGACAAATACGTCTGCAAAGACGGCCCGGTATTCCGATGTGATGAGGTTGATGAATTACCTAATGAGTACTAAGTTATAGATTGCACCTTAAGAAACTTTCAAATATATGCGCTGGTTATAGCCAGTACACAGCCATGTGGAACAGCCATCTCGCTAAGATGCCCATTTTAGGAGCG
>ERZ1673747.2163-NODE-2163-length-16199-cov-5.610567_pt1 | contig 16199 bp, 9 predicted proteins | sample MGYA00580220_ERZ1673747 | MGnify/ENA primary metagenome ERZ1673747 (study PRJEB41218, sample SAMN15661769) | gut metagenome | host: Homo sapiens | place: Canada: London | collected 2015-08-20/2019-03-30 | study: EMG produced TPA metagenomics assembly of... | reverse complement strand
CGGAGTAGATCCGATGACCGGAAAAGCCCTTTATTATCTGAATACGCAAGATGAACAGGGTAATTATAATAAAGAAAAGACCGATGATGCTTCCAAGGCGCAAGCCATCCCGTATAAATCTGCCGATCCGAAGATTTCGGGAGGATTCACCAATATCATCTCTTACAAATGGTTTGATCTGGGACTTACCTTTACCTATTCATTGGGCGGTTATTCTTTCGATAAAACAGGTACACTGATAGAGACTGACGGCAGTCAAGAGAAGTCATACAATTTGCCCGTATATGCTTTAGACCGTTGGCAGAAACCGGGAGATATAACTGATGTGCCCCGTTTCGTGTTGGAGCAAAGCGCCGGTCCGCAAAACTCGTCCCGCTATATTCACAGTACTGACCATATCCGGCTTAAGAATCTGACAATCGGTTTCACGTTGCCGGGACAATGGACGCGGAAAGCTCTGATAGAAAATGCACGTATCTACTTCTCCGGCAGTAACCTGCTGACGTGGGCCAAGTGGAAGCAGTATGATCCTGAAGTACCGGTTAACGGTGAGGTATTCTGTGAAGCTCCCGCTATGCGTACTTTTAATTTTGGTGTTGAGATAACTTTCTGATTTTTTCAATTCTTATTAATTTTCAGATATATGAAACGTATATTTATATATATATTCGCGGCCACATCCTTTTTTTATTCTTCCTGTTCCGGCGATTGGCTGAATTTGAATCCGTCCACTTCCGTTACCTCCGAACAAGCCATCCGTACGCTTGAAGAGGCACAGATTGCTTTGAACGGCATTTATCGCATTGCTGCTTCGCACAGCTATTATGGCGATAACTATCTCTATTATGCCGATTGCCGGGGCGAAGATGTCCAGGCGCGTATCAGTAAAGGGCCCGGCAAACGTGTGTCGCCTTATTATGAATTTAATGTAACGGCAGATGATGCCTTGAATATTACCCGTGTATGGAATCAGCCTTATATCGTGATTCATCAGGCAAACAGTCTTTTGGAGAGAATAGAATCCGGTGCGGTAGCCACGGATAATGTTACTGAACTCAATTGTATCAAAGCCGAGGCGTTGGCTTTGCGCGGATTGGCTCTTTTTGATCTTACCCGTCTGTTTGCTATGCCTTATACATTGAACAACGGTGCGTCTTTAGGAGTGCCTATCGAGACTGAAACTACGCTGCCTACCCATCAGCCTTCCCGTAATACGGTGGCCGAATGTTACCGGCAGGTGATTGACGATATGATCGGTGCTTTGGATCTTTCCGCATTGTCTACCGGCAAAAAAGATGGTTATCTTAATGTGTGGAGTGTCAAGGCATTACTTTCACGTGTTTACCTTTACATGAATAATAATGAAAAGGCGCTCGAACTGGCCAAAGAAGTAATGAATAACGGAGGATTGTACAACCTGTTCACACACGATGAATATCCCACCGTATGGGGAAAAGATTTTAATTCGGAATCTCTCTTTGAGTTTTACTATACTCTTTCGGAACCTGATGGCGGTACCGGAGGTGAAGGGGCTCCGATGGTTTATGCCGATAATGTGAAAGACTGGAATAATCTGGTGCTTACCAAGGCTTTTCTCGATTTGCTGGGAGAAGACCCCGATGATGTGCGGCATGCACTGAACTGCCTGCCGCAAAAGCCGGATGAAGATATATTGCCCGAAGGCTCTACCGGTTATCCTAAGTATCTGAACAAATATCCGGGTAAAACGGGCGATAATCCGCAAGACAACGATATTTGCATTATTCGTCTTTCCGAAGTCTATCTGAATGCTGCTGAAGCAGCGTTTAAGTTAGGGGGAGCAGAAAACCTGAAATTTTCTTTGGATTGCCTCAATGCGATAGTAAGTCGTGCCAATCCCGTGAAGTCGGTAAAAGAATCGGAATTAAGTCTGGAGCGTATTCTGAAAGAGCGCAGAAAAGAACTGGTAGGAGAGGGACACGCTTTTTTTGATGCCATGAGAAACGGATTATCCGTGAATCGTACAGGCGGTTGGCATTTGGCTTCCGTAGCTGATGCGGCGGTTATTACTCCGTCTGATCCGAGGGTAGCATTACCTATTCCGCAGACGGAGATAGATGCGAATCCGAATATGGAGCAGAATCCTCGTTAGTCTGTTCAGCTTATAAAGTAACAAAGGCCTGTACTTTCTATATGGTAAGTACAGGCCTTTGCCGGTTATACTGCTTGGGGTTAAGGTACCAGTATTTTTCGGATACTTATCGTATTTGTGGTAGCTATTCTCACGATGTAGTTTCCCGAGGGTAGATCGAAAGAGGTTTCCGTACCGGATGTTTCATGTTTGCGGATCATTGTTCCGGCATAGGTGTATACTTCAATATAACTGTTCCCGGAGATTCCTTCTACATAGACTGTATGGGCCGATACATAAGCGGTGATTTCATCTACCGGTTTGTTTCCGATGCCGGTTCCGCTTCCTTTCAGCCAGCGTGGATCACCGATAACGCCTCCGGTGGTGCTTGCACCGGCTAAAGGGGAATTACTGTCGATACTGAAATCTCCGTTGTCCACGTCAGGAAAATCGATTGTAGTCAGTCCGGAGAGGACTCCTTCTCCTAAAGTTAGGTCATTGACGGTTTTACTCCCTATGTTGTCACAAAGATAGCTTTCGAAGCCGGCAATGAGATTTTTCTCGGCGAGCAGGATACCTTTACTTGTAGTGTTGAGTACGGATGGCGTAAAATCAGCTCCCGGATAAGCACCGTTTATCAGATTGTTTCGGAATGTATAAGTACCGTTGAATGCCGTTTCCTCTATCTTGCATAAACTGAATGTGTTGGTGCTGCTTTTACCGCCTTTGGACCATCTGCTTACGGTATTGTTTTCAAAGGTAAAGGTGAAATCGAGCGCTTCGCCGTAGTTACGCGTCCAAAACAGATGTTCTTGCGGATAGTTGTAAAAGGTGGAATGAGTGATCACTACTTTTTGTGTGGCTCCGCCATTGTTGTAGATGTAACTATAACCTGTTGCCTGGTCGGGGTGCACGATGCAGTTGTCTATTATCAATTCTCCGTTTACGCCTTTACCGCTTATCGTCATCAGTCCGCGTTTGGAGGTTTCGATACGGCAGTTTTTGAATTGCAACGACCGGAGGTATGCACCTTCACTCAGACTGATAAAGTAGTTCACGTTGGCCGGCTCGATTGTCAATCCGTCAAAGACCAGACTACCGTCCTTTTCGCTTTTTCCGGAGATCTCATTGTTGAATTTCAATACCGGTGCAGCCCCTTCTGCCGCTTTCAAGGTGATGGCGCGTCCTCCGGGGATACCGATTGCTTCGGTATATTCTCCGTTGGCGAGCAGTAATACGCTTCCGTCAGCTGCTGCATCGAAAACGGTTTTTAAGGTAGAGGGAGTTACGTTGATGAGCCCCGGGGTATCGCCACCGTCATCGCCTTCTTGGTTTTGTTTTTCTGTAATGTCTGCAACAAGGCTGTTGAGATATACTTCAAGATTGGTGTAACCTTCTTTGCTAAGCGTGGATGTTTTTCCGTCGGAGGAGTCATTGGGATTCAGCCCGTTGGCAGTTTCCCATACATCGGGCATACCGTCTCCGTCCGTATCCTTGAGTTGGTCGGCAGTCACGCCGCCATCACTTAATTCAGGCCAAGGGCTGGAAGCTCCGGCGGGCATTACGTCGGTAGGCCGGTCGATGAGCCCCGGTTTCTTGGAGGCATCCGATGAAACACTTCCCTTGTAAGTGGCCGTACCTGTTTCTGTCTCTTTAACGATACGTTCGTCAATGATGTCTCTCTCTTTCGAACATCCGGCATAAAGCAAGACTTGCTTGAAAGCCTGTTCTGCGGTATGGGTGGTCACAAATTCGGTTTCGAGCGGCGCACTCAGTTTCATCTCTGCCTTTACCTGATCGTTGAATGTATTGTCACACTCTTTGTTGTTGATCTGTTCGTAGATGCCTTTTGTCCAGTTGTCGGCGGTGACATTGGCGTTTCCCTCTATCACATTTCCATCTACATAGAATTGTCCCCATACGTGTTCCATCGGTTTCCATGCGTTGGGAGTACCGTCGGAATTGGTACAATAAGCGGTTGTTCTGACACCGATTTTGGCAATGCGGTAACGTACGGCGCTATTGGGAGTAGCCGGTCCCGGCTTATAGTAATTGTTCACGATATTTACTTTCATGCCTTCACCGCCATAACATCCGTTGCCGGCCCAGTTATAGAATACATTATTGCGCAGATCCATATATTCACGTTCCTGTGTTCCGGGACGCGGGCCGAGACGGGGGACACGACTTTCATGGTGGGCCATCAGATTGTGATGGTAGGAAGCATGAGCGCCTCCCCAGTTACCGCCATAACCATGTACTCCTTTGCTGTGTCCTGAACTGCGTAAACTTTCGGATACGATACACCATTGCACAGTGGTGTTTTCCGAGCCGTATACGGATAAGCATTCGTCCACCGACCAACTGATGGAGCAGTGGTCTACAATGATGTTCTTTCGGTCCATACCACCGAGTCCGTCGGGCTCTCCGCCGTTGGCTATGCTTTCAGTACCTACGCGGAAACGCAGATAGCGGAGGATAACATCGTTGGCTGAGATAATGACGGGATAGTCGGCAATGCAAATACCTTGTCCCGGAGCAGTTTGTCCCGCAATGGTGATGTAGTCATTGGAGATTTTCAAATCGCTTTTCAGATAGATCGTTCCTGCCACATCGAAAACAATGATGCGTGCTCCCTTTTGCTTGACAGCATGGCGGAGGGTTCCTTTGGCCTCACTGTCTTCAAGGGTTGTCACGTGGTAAACGTTGCCGCCCCGGCCACCGGTTGTATAGCGGCCGTGTCCTTCGGCACCCGGGAAAGCCGGAAGCAATTGTGCTGCTACAGATGCCGGCAGGCATAATAGCAACATGAGAAGATAGATGGTTTTACTGGTTTTCATTGAGTATCTATTATAAATTAGAGTTCTGTTTAACCTCCACTCGCTGTAAAAATCATGCTGTATGGCTTCTCTTTCTTCAGGAAAGAGGGGGAAGCCGTGCAGGATAAGTTTTATGTCGAACTCAGGTTATCTGTTTTATTAGGTAATAACGATTTTTTCATTTTGCCGGCTTCCGTCGGTCAGGATATAGGTCACGATGTATATGCCCGGTTGCAATGCCGGCAGGCTGATTTCGCTTTTCTTTACCTGCGGATACGAAGAATATACTTGTATACCCGACATGCCGGTGATATTTAGAACGGCTACTTCACGATCCGTAACGAAAGGACGTACGATAGAAGTGCCTGTATCACCGACCAGTCCGTTCAGATAATTCTCCAGATTGGAATATCCGTTAGCCGTGAGAATGCCGCCGTCTGCCGGATCGTTTTTATCCAGTCCGTTGGCTTCTTCCCAATTGTCGGGGATACCGTCACCATCGGTATCTGTCGGAACTGTTTCACCGGCTTTCGGTGTGAGGTCCGGCCAGGGAGTCCAGTTGTCGCCTGCATCGGCGGGCTTCAAGTCTTCTTGTGAATTGATCATACCCACAAATTTGATGTTGCCGGGATCCGGTTCTGTTTTATTCCATTTTATCGCTCCTCTGTCTACCGGCTTTAATTCTCCGGCAGCTTCGGCGAGAATACGCGTATCCACTTCATCCAGTTTGGGAAGTTGTGCTCCTGCCTGTTTGATAACTTTAAGATAAGCCTCTTCTGCTGTTTCGATGGTCAACTCACTGTTAGCTGATGGGGCCGTGAGTTTTATTTCATTTATTTTATCGATGCCGGCACGCAAGTTTACGGCTTTTTTGGAGTTGTTTTCATCGGCATATATCCAGTTGTTGGCGTTTACCTTCGAATGGTCTCCTTTGTTTTTGTCATTCTTATATTCATTTGTTTCAAACATGTTGCCATCGATATACCATTCTCCCAGGCCGGTAGCGCTGGAAGCATCGTGCGAACAATCGGCGAACCAACGGTCTTGAAAAGTGTTGGTAGCCGGTCCCGGCTTATAGTAGTTGTTGATGAAGTTGGTACGCGAATAAGCTCCCTCTACGATGGAATGTAATTGTCCGCCATATAAGGCACCTTTATTGCCCCAGTTGAAGTGTACGTTATTGATGATTTCCGTATCTACGAAAGCATCGTGCCCACTGGCAGATTTATCACGTGCTCCGTTTACCAATGGAGTACGTCCTACGCAGTGTGCAAACAGATTGTGATGGAATGTAGAGTGTTCACCTCCCCATTGGGCACCGTATCCGCGTGCACCTTTATCATGCTTGGATACATAGAGCGGTTCGCTCAATATACACCATTGCATAGTAGTGTATTTGTTGTCGTACATTGTCACGTTTTCTTCCATCGACCAACTGAAAGAGCAATGATCGATGATTATATTTTCGGTGTTCTCTATACCTAATGCCGAATAATTACTGCCGGACAGGTCTCCTGCACGGAAGCGGATGTAACGTACGATGAAGTTTTTACTGTGGATATAAATATTTGCCCCGGAGATACAGATGCCGCCACCCGGTGCCGATTGTCCGGCAATGGTCACATTCGGTCTCGGACATTTCAATCTTTCTTTAAGATTGATAGTGCCGCCCACTTTGAAGAGGATGGTTCGCGGCGTATCGTCTCCTGTGGTTAATGCCCAACGGAGTGTCCCTTCTATAGGTTCTTCGGACGAAAGATAATCATCGAGACTTGTTACGTAATACACTTTGCTTCCGATAGCGGGATCTGTGGTACGTCCGCCGGTTGCAAACCGTCCCCAGCCTTCGGCACCCGGAAAAGCGATTTGTTGGTTATCGGCCTGTGAATATACAGGCGAAAGTGGGAGTAACGCTATGCAGCCCAGTAGAGCATGTTGACGTAAAACTTGTTTGAGAGTAATGTTTTTCATCATGTTTCTCATGTTTTGTTAATGATTGGAGATTATTTTTTATTTTCTTGCAATATTACCCGATTTATATTAATCGCGTGTGTAATATCTGTTGTAAGTGGATGGCAACCAATTATTGCTCATGGATAATCAATAATTCCACATTCATTTTATTTTCGGAGATAGATACCCGATAGCAGAAAGACAGGATTTTTTCCTTTTTAGCGGACCGTACTTTTTGTATGGGAGACTGTATGCTGGCATTTGTTTATGAAAGTTTGCTGTTGTGTTCATTTTCATATCCGTAAATAGTCCGCCTTTGCGAAAAGTGTTCATTTTCGGACAGCTACGTTTTTAGCTAATATTCAGAATATAAGTAATTTATGTTTTTGGCATATCATTTGAAATCCTTTTAGTGATAAAATACGAAATTGAAAATTCTATTAAATACAAAAAGTTATGATTACATTGACTTCGCTCTCTAAAGTTTACCGTACAAATGAGATTGAAACGGTAGCCCTTGAAAACGTGAACTTGACAGTGGATCGTGGTGAGTTCCTCAGTATTATGGGCCCTTCCGGTTGTGGGAAATCTACATTACTGAATATTATGGGATTGCTCGATACACCGACTACCGGTACGATCGAGATCAACGGTACCCGTACCGAAGGGATGAAAGATAAAGAGTTGGCTGCTTTCCGCAACAAGACTTTGGGATTTGTGTTTCAGTCTTTCCATCTGATAAATTCATTGAATGTATTGGATAATGTGGAGCTTCCGTTGCTTTATCGCCATGTGAACAGTAGTGAGCGTAAACGCCTGGCACAGGAAGTACTTGAAAAGGTAGGGCTGAGTCACCGCATGCGCCATTTCCCTACACAACTTTCCGGCGGTCAATGCCAACGTGTAGCCGTTGCACGTGCCATTATCGGTAATCCGGAAATTATTCTTGCCGATGAACCGACCGGTAACTTGGACTCGAAGATGGGGGCTGAAGTCATGGAACTTCTTCACCGTCTGAATAAGGAAGACGGACGGACCATCGTGATGGTGACCCATAATGAGGAGCAGGCCAGACAAACTTCGCGTACCGTTCGTTTCTTCGACGGACGCCAGATACAGTAATGATCCCGGACTACTCGCAGACCATTTTATAACTTAAAGAAATCATACAGATCATGAAAACAAATATATTCATAACTACTATCGTGCTTGTATTAGGAGCATTTTTCACTTTCTCACAAGCGCAGACCGACAAAACGATCACTCGTAATGAGTCCGTTTCACAATTCTCTTCCATCCGGTTCGAAGCTGTGGGCGATGTGAATTTTGAACAGTCATCCGAATATTCGCTACGCATTGAAGGCCCCCGGAAATTTGTAGAGAAGGTACTTGTAAAGGTAAAGAATGGAGAACTTATCCTTACTTACAAAGAGCAGAACAATAAGTCCAAGAGAGTGAAATTTTATATTACGGTTCCCGACCTCTCCCGTGTGAATATGGAAGGCGTAGGTGCTTTCCGTTGTGAGAAAAAGTTGGAAATGAAGGACCTTGAATTGAATATGAAAGGGGTAGGCTCCATCCGTATTGCCGATCTGGAGTGTAAAACGCTTCGTGCCCGAATGGAAGGGGTAGGGAAGATAAATGTCCATGTTCATTGTGTGAAGCTGGTAGCCAAAGCCGATGGAGTGGGACATATGACGTTGTCCGGATATGCCCGGAGCGCCGATGTCACCAGTGACGGCATAGGAGGTGTGAATACCCGTAATCTGCAAGTCGGAGAATAGAGGGATTTGTCAAATCGTAAATGATCTCAAAATGATTAAACTATATTTCAAACAAGCATTGGCACAATTGCGCCAGCAGCCCATCATCAGTCTCGTCAGCATATTGGGTACGGCACTTGCCATCTTTCTCATAATGCTGGTGGTGATGATTCAACAGGTGAAAGTAGCCCCTTTCTCGCCTGAGAGCAACCGCGACCGTTTTCTGCATGTACGCTTTATGAGTATTACCAATAAAGAATGGGGAGGAGGTTCCAGTAACGGACCGATGAGTGTACAGACAGCCAAGGCATGTTTCAAGTCGCTTACAACTCCCGAAGCAGTAACCATTTATTGTGTTGCTGCCATAACTACTCCGGCTTCCATGCCGGGTACACCTGCCATCAGTATAGATATGCAACAGACGGATGATACTTACTGGCAAGTTTTTGACTTTGCGTTTGTCGATGGGAAACCTTATGATCAGGCTGCCTTTGAATCGGGACGTCCGGTAGCGGTTGTCACTGAAAGTGTAGCCCGCAATTTGTTTGGTACGACAAAGGCTGCCGGGCGCGAATTTTTGTTGAATCATGCGCCTTATACGGTAGCGGGAGTGGTGAAAGATGTTTCAGCTTTGGCGGATGCTGCTTATGCACAGGTATGGATACCTTATACTTCTACCGATCTGACTCAAGATACGTGGAGCGACAATCACATGGGCATGATGAGTGCCACTATTCTGGCACGTGACCGTGACGATTTCGATGCCATTCGTGAAGAATGCGAGAAAGTCCGCCTGCAATATAATAATCTGTTGGCTGAAAACGGATATGAGTTGATTTATCGTAACCGTCCTTACGATCAGGAAAAGCAGGCGATAGCTTACGCCGCCAATTGGGAACCGGACCTGTCGGCGGCCCGGCGTCAACGGGTAATTATTTTCATCATTCTGTTGCTGGTACCTGCTATTAACTTGAGTAGTATGACACAGAGCCGTTTGCGCCAGCGTGTTTCCGAGATTGGGGTACGCCGCGCTTTTGGCAGTACCCGCACGGAGATGATCGGACAGATTGTGATGGAAAACTTAGTGGTCACTTTGCTGGCCGGTGCTGTGGGATTACTTTTCAGCATATTGTTTGCTTATCTCGGTAATGGATTGCTATTTGCCCAAGCTTATAGCATTACGCTCAATCCGCCGGAAGTAAATGCTTCCATTCTGTTGCAGCCTTCCACTTTTATGTATGCGTTGCTTTTCTGCTTTGTACTCAATCTTTTAAGCAGTGGTTTTCCTGCCTGGAAAGCGTCACGTACCAGTATTGTAAATGCGTTGGGAGGTAGAACCCACTAAATCGAATGAATGATGAACAAGAAACTATTTACACAGATAAAAAATGAATGGCACTCCAATCTTTGGATAGCGACGGAGTTGCTGTTGGTGAGCGTAGTGATGTGGTATGTTGTGGATTATATTTATGTGCAGTACAAGGTTTATACCGAACCGCGCGGATTCGATATTTCAAACTGTTATCTCGTGAGCATGGGGCAGCTTACCGACAAGAGTCCCGACTTCATACCGAATGATACGCTGATTGCCGAAGAAATAGATGAACTGGTCAACCGTATTGCCCGCCGTCCGGAAGTGGAAGCGGTGAGCCTGTCGCAAAATTCATATCCGTATAACGGGAGTAATAGCGGGACGGAAGTGAGATACGATACTTTGCAGTCTTATGGTTATGTGGTCCGCCGGTTTGTGACACCGGATTTCTTGAGAGTGTTTCGTTATCAGGGGACAAGGGGAGAGACTCCGGAACAGTTGGCAGAGATGCTTACGAAAGAGAATTTCCTGGCATCGGATAATTTGTATGAACGGAAATACGGCGTGAAGCTGACTTCATTGGTAGGAAAACAATTTTATCTGTTTGGAGATTCAGCGAAAACGTATAAGTTAGCTGCTTCTTTAAAACCGGTACGTTACTCGGATCATGAACAGGCTTTTTCTTCTTATTGCATGCTTTACAAATTAGGCCGCAGTTGGTATGATACTCATCTTGAACTTTGTGTACGTGTGAAAGAAGGACAGGATGTCGATTTTATGAACCGTCTGAAAGCGGATAGCGAGAAGCAGCTCCGGGTAGGAAATGTTTTTATTGCCGATGTTCGTTCATTTGCCGATATCCGGCGTAATTTCGAACAGGCTTCTATGAATGAGCTTCGTAATTACATTTTCGGTATGGTCTTTTTGCTATTGAATATTTTTTTAGGATTGTTGGGCACTTTCTGGTTTCGTACACAACAGCGCCGTAGCGAGATCGCCCTGCACAAAGCATTGGGAGGAACGAACCATACGATATTCAACCGCCTTCTGTCCGAAGGTCTGTTACTGCTTTTGATAGCTACCGTACCGGCCATTATCATAGACTGGAATCTGGCTCATGCCGAACTGAACTCCTGGATGAACGGAACCACATTGGAGACCGGCCGTTTTATTATCACCGTTGTTCTGACTTTTATTCTCATCGTCCTGATGATTGTGATAGGCATCGGCATCCCGGCGCGTAAAGCTATGAAGATACAACCGGCAGAAGCCCTGCACGAAGAATAAAGGAATTGTAATCGTAAATTATAAATCGTCAAATCGTAAATCCTCTCCATGTTCAGACAATATTTTAGACAGGCCTTTCATCTTCTGATGGAGAATAAGTTACTTTCTGCCATCAGTATTGCCGGTACGGCACTTGCTATTTCGGTAGTGATGGTGATTATCATTCTGCTGTATGCAAAAACGGCTAATTACGAGCCGGAAATGAATCGTGACCGTACGCTTTATGTGAAGTGGTCGAGTGTTTATGAGAAGGAGGATAAAGATGCACGTAATTACAGCCGCCTGTCTCTTTATGATATACAGCAAATTTTCTATCCTCTCACGACTGCAGAAGCCGTATCTGCCATCTGTGAATATGGGCGTATGCTCGCTGTGGTTCCGGGGGGAGGAGAAGAGATCAACTGTCAATTGCTTTATACCGATGCTGATTTTTGGAAGGTATTTGAGTTTGGATTTCTTGCCGGACAACCCTATGATGAGGTTGCTTTCAAGGCCGGGCTGAAACAGGCTGTGATATGCGAGAGTGTGGCTCGGCGTCTGTTTGGTGGGGTAGAGACGGCAGTAGGGCGTCATCTTGAACTTAACTTTGTAGAGTTTACGGTTTGCGGTGTGGTACGTGATGTCAGTAAGTTTGCCGAACAGAGTTATTCGGAAATATGGTTGCCTTATACCACTAATACGGATATCAGCCGTATTGATCTTTCCGGATGGACCAAAGGGCATACAGGCAGTTTCCAGTGTTTTATCCTGGCCCGTTCTTCGACCGGCTTTCCTGAGATTCTTGCGGAAGTGAATACGAACTTGGCAAAATTGAATGCAAATGATCAGGATATGCAACTGGATTTGCTGGGGCAACCCGATACATTTTTTATTCAGATGCTTCATAAATATGCCCATGGAGGTATTCCGGCAAAAGAGGTAGTCATTCACTATGTGATTATTATTATCGTTATTCTGCTTGTGCCGGCTATCAACCTGTCCGGGTTGACGCAGAGCCGCATGCGGAAACGCCTTTCAGAAATTGGAGTGCGTAAGGCTTTCGGTGCCAACCGTTCGGTCTTGTTGAAACAGGTACTTGCCGAGAATCTGTTGCTTACGCTGATCGGTGGTGTGGCAGGACTTCTGTTCTCTTATTTTGCTCTTTGGCTGTTATCGGATTGGCTGTTGGCATCTGCATTATCGGTTGGAGGTACGGCCGCCATGAACGCGTCCATGATAAGTCCGTGGATATTTTTTGCAGCCTTAGCTTTCTGCTTGGTTCTTAATCTGCTTTCTGCCGGTATTCCAGCGGTTCGTGTGGCTCGTACAACGATTGTCAATGCACTAAATGAAAGGTAATTAATATGTTCAGACACATTCTTACAATTATATGGAATAACCGTCGTCACAATGGATGGCTGATAGCCGGTTTGTTTGTGATGTCTACTTGTATGTGGTATGCGGTAGATTATGTTTACATGGTTACGGTCAATCAGACCCGTCCTTTAGGATTCGACTGGCACAATGTGTATGCCCTCAATATCGGGGTACTGACCCCTGAAAGCCATAAATTTTTATCGGACAAACTTCATACCAAGAATGCTACAGGTGATTTTTACACTTTCATGGATCGCTTGGAACATCATCCGGCTGTGGAGTCTGTTTGTTATACACGCATGCATAAACATTATGTATGGACGAATCAAGGTGCTTCTCTTATTTACGATACAATTACTTGCAACAGTTGGATGCGTACCGTCAGTTCCGGATATTTCCGGGTATTTCGGGTGAAAGGGGCGGATGGAAGTTCTCCGGAACAGTTGGCAGGCAGGGCCAATCTTACCGATATTATCATTACGGATAATTTGGCATGCCAGCTCTTTCCCGGACGTTCTGCTGTGGGTGAATGGGTAAAAAACACCTTGAATGGCGACAGTGTACGTATTGCTGCCGTATGCGAAAATCAAAAGTATAATGAATTTACCTCCCACCAACGGGCTACCTACATACCGTTGCATTTCACACAAAAGCGTCCTTTTTACTATCTGGAGGCTCCCTATTTGGGTGTGTACATTCGTGTGCATCCCGATTCCGACGGTGATGATTTTATTCGTAGATTCCGTAAAGACATGCGTGAACAGTTGATGATCGGCAACTTTTATCTTGAAGATATGCGCCCTATGACCGATTTCCGGAACGAGCAATTGAAAGAACCTCGTAATGATTTGTATACCTATCTATCAGTGGCGGTATTCTTTTTATTGAATGCTTTTCTGGCAGTGTTGGGCACTTTTTGGTTTCGAACGCAGCAACGTCGTTCCGAACTCGGATTACGTGTAGCTTTGGGCGGTTCAAGAGTCAGTCTGTGCAGGCTTCTTTGGGGAGAAGGGGTAGTATTGCTCACATTGGCATTCATTCCGGCAATAGTAGTGGCGGCAAACTTGGGATTGGCAGAAATTGTATCCGATTATCCGGTTGAATTCACCTTGTTCCGTTTTGTTGCCGGTATTTTTATCACTTATCTATTGTTGGTATTTACCGTTTTTCTGGCTGTTTGGATTCCCGCACGTCAGGCTATGAAGATACAACCGGCAGAAGCATTGCGTGAAGAGTAAAAAAATAAAATTATATATCTGCGTTGCTTTCAAGATAATAGCGTATATTTGCGTGCATATTGTGAAACAACGCAGTTATGTAACTTTATGATCCGACAACGTTATTATACTCTTCTGCTTCTTTTATTTACGGCATTTTTAGAGATAGCTGCTGCTGAACAGACCTATAATGTTCTTTTTATACAATCATATACGAATCAGACTCCTTGGCACAATGACCTGACCCGTGGATTGCGTGACGGTTTCAGCAGTGAGAAGGTGAAAGTTAAAATCACGACGGAGTATCTGGATGCCGATTATTGGGCTTATCGATCCGAGCAGGTCATCATGAAGCGTATCTGCGACCGGGCAAGGGAAAGGGGCACCGATCTGATCGTGACATCCAGTGATGAAGCTTTCTATACCTTGTTTAATTGTGGAGATTCGTTACCCCGTCAGATACCGGTTGTCTTTTATGGTATTAAATATCCGGATGATGCGCTGATCTCTACTTTGCCGAATGTTTGCGGTTTTACCTCTAACCCCGACTTTTTTCTTTTATTGGAACAGGCGCATAAGACATTTCCGGAACGGAAGGAAGTAATTTGTGTGAATGATAACAGCTTTCTGAGTCTTGCCGGAAAAGAAGACTTCATGAATGAGTGGCAACGTTTTGTGAAGCGTTATCCAGATTATAAATTGCAGACCTATAATGTGCAGACGGGTAGTACGAGCAGTATAATCTCTTCTGTTTGTTATCCGCGCAATAGTCATGGACGTATTGTAATTGTTCCGAAGTGGTCTCCTTTCATGGCGTTTATCGGTAAAAACTCAAAGGCTCCTTTCTTCTCCTGTCAAAGTATTTCCTTGACCAATGGCGTATTCTGTGCCTATGATGCCGATCCGTATACCTCTTCGCGTATGGCGGGTGTACGGGCTTCCAAAGTGCTACGGGGAGCTTCTCCGGAGGAGGCCGGGATATCTGAGACTCCGGTCGAGTTTTTTTATGATTATAAGCAACTTGAGTTTTTTAAGGTAGACAAAGACCGGGTGAAACCGGGCATTATACTCAACGAACCTTATCTGGAAAAGTATAAGTTCTTTTTTATACTGTTTTATGCTTCTATCTTAGGCCTATTGATTTTGTTGGTTATTTGGCTGTTCCGGGTTAACCGGCGGGAGGCGAGACGCAGGGTACATGCACAGACTCGACTTTTGGTGCAGAGCCGTCTGGTTGCGCAGCGTGATGAGTTTGACAATATTTTCCATTCCATCCGTGAAGGTGTAATAACGTACGATGCGGACTATCGCATCCATTTTACCAATCTCTCTCTATTAAAGATGTTGCATCTTCCTACCGATGTCTCTGTCCGTCCTTATGAGGGGCTTCCGGCCGGTTCTATTTTTAAGATATATTCAAATGGAAAGGATATTCTGCGGGAGATGTTGAAGGAGGTGATTACGAAAGGGAAGAGTTGCCAGATTCCTCCCGACTCTTTTATGCAGGAAGTGCACAGTGGAATTTATTTTCCGGTTTCGGGAGAGATGGTGCCTTTACATGCGAATGGGGAGGTAACCGGAGTTGCTTTTTCTTGTCACAATGTATCCGATGAAGAGATGAAGAAGCGTTTCTTTGATTTGGCAATAGAAGAGAGTTCCATTTATCCGTGGCAGTTTGATATCCGTACGAATGTCTTTACATTTCCTTTGGGATTTCTTCAGCGTTTTGGCTTTGACGGTTCGGTTGTTACCATTTCGCGTGACGATATGGAAAAGACGGTTCATCCCGAAGAATTGGAACACATACAAAAACAGTTTGATTTAGCGTTGAAAGAGGGACGCAGTATCCGTATGAGTTTCCGCCAGCACAATGAAAACGGTGGATACGAATGGTGGGAATACAGAACTTCCGTGCTTGGAGGGTTGACGGCTGATACTCCATATAGTATTTTGGGAGTTTGCCAGAGTATCCAACGGTATAAAACAACCGAAGAGGAATTGACGATTGCCCGTGATAAGGCATTACAGGCCGATAAGCTGAAGTCGGCATTCTTGGCCAATATGAGCCATGAGATCCGTACTCCGTTGAATGCTATTGTCGGTTTTTCCGACTTGTTGAGCGATACCAGTGCTTTCACGGAAGAAGAGGTGGCACAGTTTATTGCTACTATTAATAAGAATTGCAGCCTGTTGCTGGCATTGATCAATGATATTCTCGATTTGTCGCGTATTGAATCCGGAACGATGGACTTCCAGCTTTCACGGCACAGTCTTCCTTTACTGTTGAAGAATGTACACGACTCCCAACAGTTGAATATGCCTCCCGGTGTGGAGTTGCTGCTGGATATTCCAGAAGGCAGTAAGAAATATATGGTGACGGAT
>ERZ1673747.2142-NODE-2142-length-16369-cov-5.026726_pt1 | contig 16369 bp, 16 predicted proteins | sample MGYA00580220_ERZ1673747 | MGnify/ENA primary metagenome ERZ1673747 (study PRJEB41218, sample SAMN15661769) | gut metagenome | host: Homo sapiens | place: Canada: London | collected 2015-08-20/2019-03-30 | study: EMG produced TPA metagenomics assembly of... | reverse complement strand
GGGTGTTAACTGCCCATTTAACAGATAATCAGAAAATGACAATAAGGTCCGGAAACTCTTTAAGCATATTATGCATATTACTGTTTCTTTTAATTATAAAATAAAATAGTAATTAATAATTTAATACATGCAAAATTAGGCAAAGACACATGAGCACACAATGGAGAAATATACTATAAACATGGACAATTCTATGGTTAAAAAAAAGATAAATATCCTTTCCTAAATTAATATGAAAAAAATAAGAACCCCTTTATGGAATCCTGTTCAAAACTGCATCTATAGAATAAAACATAGGATTTATGTATCACATTTAATTTAAATAAGGTATGAAAACAAATCGATTAAGAGCTACGATGTTCGGATTGCTGGTAGCAATTATTTCTTTGGGAAACGTGAATGCAGAAACATTCATAGTAAAAGGTAAAGTAACTGATGCCGCAGACGGTTCCGGTATTATAGGTTGCACAGTGCAGGTAAAGGGGACTACTCGCAGTACTATAACCAATGTGGACGGCGAATATACGATTCGCGCTGACAAAGGTGAAAAATTAGTATTTTCTTATATCGGTTACGAAAAGCAAGAAGCGGAGGTTAAGTCCGAGCGCCTGAATATTCGTTTAAAAACAAGTAGTCAGGTTTTGGAAGAATGTGTCGTAGTGGGCTATGGTACACAGAAAATGGTAAGCTTATGCGGTGCAGTGGGGCATGCTACTCCCGGCATCATGGCAAGCAGAATGGATGCCGACGGCATGAATGCAGAAGAGTATAAGGAGATTGCAGAAAATAATTTTAAGACCGTAAGCGAAAGCCCCCTGTCTACATTCTCAATTGACGTAGATGCCGCTTCTTACAGTAACATGCGCCGCTATATTAATAAAGGTGAACTTCCCCCTGCGGATGCGATCCGTACGGAAGAATTAATAAACTATTTCTCATACGACTACCCTCAACCTACCGGAAATGATCCAGTGAAAATCACTACTGAAGTAGGTGCCTGTCCATGGAATGTAAAACACCGGTTGGTCCGTATCGGATTGAAAGCAAAGGAAATTCCGACAGACAAGCTTCCGGTATCCAATTTAGTTTTTCTAATTGATGTTTCCGGTTCGATGTACGGTCCTCAACGTCTGGGATTGGTCCAGTCTTCTCTCAAATTGCTGGTAAACAATCTGCGTGATGAAGACAGAGTAGCGATTGTCGTATACTCCGGTTCGGCAGGAGAAAAATTGCCCTCCACCAGCGGAAGCGATAAACAGAAAATCCGTGAAGCTATCGATGAGCTGACCGCAGGAGGTTCTACCGCCGGTGGTGCAGGTATCAAACTGGCTTATAAGATGGCAAAGCAGAACTTTGTAAAAGGAGGAAACAACCGTATCATCCTTTGTACGGATGGAGATTTCAATGTCGGAGTGTCTTCGGATGAGGGACTGGAAAAACTCATCGAACAGGAGAGAAAGAGCGGTGTTTTTCTGACTGTATTAGGTTATGGAATGGGAAACTATAAAGACAGTAAAATGCAGGTCCTCGCAGAAAAGGGAAACGGGAACCACGCATACATTGACAATTTGCAGGAAGCCAACAGAGTATTAGTCAATGAATTCGGAGCTACGATGCACACAGTGGCCAAAGACGTAAAATTACAAATAGAATTTAATCCGTCGCAAGTACAGGCATATCGGCTCATCGGCTACGAAAGTCGTTTGCTGAAAGACGAAGATTTCAACAATGATGCCAAAGATGCAGGTGAAATGGGAGCAGGACACACAGTAACGGCTTTCTATGAGGTAGTACCCGCAGGAATCAAAAGCGATTTTACGGGTAAAGTGGACGATTTAAAATATCAAAAGACAAAACCGGCTCCTGCTGTGACAAACAATTCAAAAGAACTCCTCACTGTAAAACTGCGCTACAAAGCACCGGACGGAAATACCAGCAAGAAAATCGAACAACCCCTTATCGATGATAAAAAAGAAAAAGTATCTTCGGACTTCCGCTTTGCTTCTGCTGTTGCCATGTTCGGACAGCTATTGCGTGATTCTGACTTTAAAGGAGACGCCACTTATGATAAAGTAATATCCCTGGCTAAAACATCGCTTGACAATGACGAAAAGGGATACAGAAGAGAGTTTATCAGATTAGCAGAGACAGCCGAAGGATTAGCAAAGGATTAGCTGAATAAGAAAAGAAGAATAAAATGCCCCATGCCGCAGAAACTTGTGGCGTGGGTAAGAAACGAGAACTGTATCAAAATGTCAAAATGATATTCTTAAGTATGACTATCGGGCTTATTTGCAAACGGTAACAGTGCCAATTACAAAAGCCGCCTTCATTCCCACTTTGCGTTAATCAAATAGCTCATAATATAGTATATTTTGATGCAACATGCTTGCATCCTTTGCTTTTACCGGACAATTTATTCTTAAATATCCTATATTTACGTTTTTATTCTATTTACAAATGGTCAGAAGTCAAACAGCAATGAGTATAAAATCAAGAGTCTGATAGCGAATCTCTCGTTCTTCTAAGGTAATCTTTCGGTTCCTCTACGAGTCTTTTATCGTTCCTCTACGAGCAACAGAGAGAAACTCGTAGAGGAACCGAATCTATTTCGTAATGATAAACAGATTTACATGCAAAGATAAATACATATTTATCCGGATCAGGCTAAAATATGCGAAACGAAATGCATTTTATTACATCATTTTATGCATACGATTCTCTATATCTGACTTTTCCAACAGAATACCTGTCATTAAAAAGACTGATATAGAAACAAAAAGGTTTATTTTCAAGAACAAATGCATCCCGGCAAAAAATAACTATGATCAGATAAGCTCATAACTGCTACTCTGAATAGGCATATCGAGATTATGCAGCACTTTCTCCAAAAGAATACCTTCACGGTTATCATACTCATAACCGAAAGTAGCGCGAATTCCTTGTAAAATAAACTGTGTAGCACGGTCGAGTGCAATAGGAAGGCTGTCACCTTGCAACAAAGCCCCGGTGATTACACTTGTAAAAGTATCCCCGGTTCCGGGATAATGAGCAGGCAGATAAGGACAAGTTACTTTCCAAAAGCGATTGCCGGTACGATTATAGGCGTATACAGATGTCTTATGAATGTCATTCAATACAGGAACACTGGTTATAATCACCACTTCCGGCCCTTTATCAGAAAGTTGACGAAGGTAGGATTTCAACTCTTCATCGGTATTTTGCTCTTTATAAGGCAGATCCAGCAAGTAAAATAGTTCGGTGAGATTGGGAGTGATCACATCGGCTTTCGTTACCAGTTGCCGCATCTCCTTGATCATCGAATCATGAAAATTGGCATATAGCTTGCCGTTGTCACCCAAAACCGGATCTACCACGACAAGGCTTTCCGACTGCCGGAAATCATCTATAAAATCAGTAACAATCTGTATCTGGAGTGGAGAACCAAGGTAGCCGGTATAGAATGCATCGAATTGTACACCAAGTTTCTTCCATTCGGAAATAATCTTTGGCATTTCATCGGTTAAATCCAAAAACGAAAAATTGGGATACTGTGTATGACTGGATAACACCGCCGTAGGCAACGGACAAACTTGAAAACCCATTGATGAAAGAATGGGAATAACTACCGTAAGCGAAACCCGGCCTACCCCTGAAAGATCATGAACTGCTACAACTTTCTTTACTTTATTTGCATACATAATATTAATAATTTGCCAATTAAATAATGTGTCAATGTGCCAATATGCCAATGTGCCAATTAAATGATACATCAATTGACCAATATGCCAATTAAATAATAGCGCAGCCAATTGGCACATTGGCATATTGGCACATTGACACATTATTTATCATTTTAAAATTACCAGCACATCCCTCGCCCCATGCGCTCCCATAACCAAAGCCTGTTCGATATCGGCAGTCTTTGACGGACCGGAAATAAACGTACCGAATTGATATTTCTCTTTTTTCACTTCCTCATAAGCTTCATGCATATTACTGACAATCCGGTTACGATCAAGAATAATCACTAATTTCTCTGCTATAAAATAGAGAGCTTTATACTTCACCGTTTGAGGAATCCAGACAGCACCATTCTCCGCAACACCGATTTCTCCGGCCACCACAGCTATCTCCGTACCGTCCAAATCCTGTGCACGGTCCAATTCATCCGGATTGAATGTAGCACATGTTATTTCATCCAGATTCGAAGCAATTCGACCGGCATCCGGATAAGTACGGCGAATGACCGCATTTATATCCTCCCCCTTACCCAATAGCACAGCCTCACCGCCTACCACGCGACTTACCTCACAAAACTTCTCTATAATATCAGGATAGGTAGTCGCCTTTATCTCCCATTCCGGATAATCAAAACGCTTTTGCGTATTCTTACGGATATTAGCCAATATTTCTTCCCGACTACTCATTTCGTTTCCTCCTTTCCCTGTACCTTATTTTTCTTCCACATTTCATTGAACGATTCACCGGCAAACTTCGGCAATTCACGTCCCTTTCCCCAGGCATCCAGATCATTGTACTTGATAAAACGCGGCAAATGATTCACCAATGGTGCTACCCACAAAGCCGCATTGAACCAAACAGGATGATCCATCAATATTTCCATACCACCGGACATTATTTTTTTCCCGGTATCAGCTTTTCCTATCTTATCCAATACCTGACGCCATTTATAAATTTGCTCTGCCAGATCGACTTTCGCCGGACATACATCGGAACAAGACAGACAAAGCGAACAGGCAGAAAGATTATCGTAATACTTTTCCGGATCGTGCGCCATACCTAAATTTATACCGATAGGGCCGGGAATGAAATAAGTATATGAATAACCACCACTACGGCGATAGACCGGACAAGTATTCATACAGGCGCCACAGCGGATGCAATTCAAAGTCTTGATATGATCGGGATGGGCAAGTATCTCGCTCCGCCCGTTATCTACGATAATGATATGATATTCGCCCCCTTCACGCGGTTTGCGATAGTGGGAGGTATAAGTCGTAACAGGCTGTCCCGTAGCCGAACGGGCCAGTAGTCGGGTAAATACCCCCAATGCATCCATATCGGGAACAATCTTTTCAAGGCCGAAAGCGGCAATATTCAAGGTAGGACAGGAAGTTCCCATATCCGCATTCCCTTCGTTGGTACACACCACTATATCCCCGGTAGACGCTACGGCAAAGTTGGCTCCTGTCATGGCAGCTTCTGCATTCAGAAAGATATTTCTCAGATTCTTACGGGCGGCATGCGTCAGATAAGTAGGATCAGAATTCCCCTTCTCCGTACCCATCTCTTTTTCGAAAAGCTCTCCCACTTGCTCACGCTTAATATGAATGGCAGGCAGCACGATATGACTGGGCGGCAAGTGCATCAACTGCAAAATACGCTCACCTAAATCGGATTCAACCACATCGATCCCTCTTTCTATCAGAAACGGATTCAACCCGCACTCTTCGGCAAGCATAGACTTGCTTTTAACGAAACGCTTCACCCCGTGACTGTTCAGAATCTCATAGACAATGGCACAATATTCATCGGCATCCTTTGCCCAATGCACTATGGCGCCATTGGCAGTCGCATTCTTCTCAAACTCTACCAGAAGTTCATCGAGATGGCTATTGGAATAAAGTTTCAGTTCACATGCCTTCTCACGCAGATCCTCCCATTCGGGAACCTCCTTACTCATCTTATCTCTTTTGGCACGAACCATCCAAAGGGTTTCGTTGTGCCATGCCGCCATCACAGGGTTCTCTAAGAACTTCCCGGCAGCCTTTGCATGCTTGGTACTCATAATTGTGATGCTAAGATTTCTACTATATGAACAATTCTGATAGGCAGTTTCTCACGCTCGATGATGCCTTGCATATGCATCAGACAGGAACTGTCGGCTCCGGTGATATATTCGGCCCCGGTTTCCATATGATGCCTTATTTTATCACGGCCCATACAGACAGAAACCGCCTGCTCTTCGACGGCAAACATACCGCCGAAACCGCAACATTCGTCTATATGACTCGGTTCAAAAATTTCAATACCATCGACCAATTGAAGCAGGTCGCGCAGTTTATTAAAATAAGGGATATTCAGTTCGCTCGGAGCTGACAGGAAAAGTTCACGTACGCCATGACAGCTATTGTGGATGCTCACTTTATGCGGAAAACGGGCTTCCAGCCTTTCTGGCTTTATCACATCATGAATAAAATCGCAGAGATCATAAATCTTACCGGCACTTTCGCACAAATGTCCTTCTTTGGCAAGGATGCCCGGATGATTCAGTTTGACAAATGCCACACAACTACCCGAAGGCCCAACAATGTAATCATACTGCTTGAACAGATCATCGAACCGTAGAGCGAGTTTTAATGCTTCGCCTTCAAAACCGGCATTTGCCATAGGCTGTCCACAACAAGTTTGATCCAGGGGATAATCTACATCCACACCTAAACTTTTCAAAAGTTTATACGATGCCACCCCCACATTGGGATAGATGGCATTGATGTAGCAAGGAATAAATAAACCTACTTTCATAATCAATAATTATAAGCTACGAGTTACGAACTACGGGCATCCTTCCGAAAGAATACCATATAGCCGGCAGCAGCCCGTAACTATTACAAAATATTTATCAGTTTGTGCGTTTGCAGGCTTAGTCTCCATTTGGGGTGTCGCATCACGCAATCCACCGTTTCTGCGGTGTTATTACAAGAACAAGGCTGGAGGAAAAAATGTTCGGCGGGAAGTAACTCATAAACGTCAATATTTTGTCCTTCGTACACTACTTTCACTTCATCCATTCTGTTTAAACCCAATTTTACACCTTGCTTGGGCGAACAGGTTATCCAATCGATAGCCGCCGGCAGAGGGCGGGTACCATTCGTCTCGATACAAACATATTTCCCGGCCTGATGCAAAAGACCGATCAAGTGATCGTCAATCCACAAGGAAGGTTCGCCACCCGTAAGTATCACCATTACAGCCGGGTATTTCTTTACCTCGGCTATAATCTCCTCATCCGTCATCATCACCCCCTCTTCATGGCGGGTATCACAAAAGCCACACTTCAAGTTACACCCCGAAAAACGGACAAAAACAGCGGGAGTACCTGTGTGATACCCCTCTCCTTGTAAACTATAAAAAATTTCGTTAATCTTTCTCATAGACAGCCGTATTTGACTCGGATTCCTGCACTTCCACTTTGAAGCAATGAGGCACTTGTTCACAAACCCAACGGGCTATATTTTCGGCAGTAGGATTAAAAGGAAGTACTTCATTCAGATTACGGTGGTCCAATCTTTCTTTCACCGCTTTTTTGATCAGGCTGAAATCCACTACCATTCCGTCGGCATTGAGTTCTGCAGAACGGCAGTACACCGTGATAATCCAATTGTGACCGTGCAGATTCTCACATTTACTGCGATAAGAGAGGTTCAGGCTATGCGCAGCCGATACCTCGAGGCGTTTTATTACTGTATACATCGTCATATATATTAAAAAAAGTCCCTGCATCTAATGTCACCTCGATGCAGGGGCAAAGTTAATACAAATTCAGATTTTCATTCTGCAAACCTCGTTATTTTTTCTACATTTGCAGCATGAAAACCATCTGTATCATTTTAGGAACCGTTTCGCTGGCATTAGGTATTTTAGGCATCTTTCTGCCATTATTGCCTACCACCCCTTTCCTGCTGCTGACGGCTGCGCTCTATTTCAAAGGGTCGCCCCGCTTGTATCAATGGTTACTGAATCAGAAACATCTCGGCCCTTATATCCGTAACTTTCGCGAAAATAAGGCGATCCCCTTGCGTGCCAAAATCATCTCGTTAGTGCTCATGTGGGGCACCATGCTCTATTGCATATTCTTTCTCGTCCCTTTAGTATGGGTCAAGATACTCCTTTTTCTGATTGCAGTAGGAGTCACTTATCATATACTTTCCTTCAAAACATTGAAAAAGTGAGACAACCCGGTACGGGCATCAGCCAATTTATCTTCCCAATGCTTCACAGAATTCTGACCGATCACATCAGAAACATATTTTACCGAAATAAAAGGAATCTCTTTAGAATTACATACGAAAGCCTGTGCATATGCTTCCATATCTACCACATCTCCCTCTATATCAGTCAACTCTGTAAGAAAACTATCTCCAGTATTACAGGTAGCCGACTCCGTCCAATGTTTACAGAACCCTTTCTGTTCAAGCAACGCAGAAGTATCCAACTGATAGCTTAATCCGAGTCCTGCCAACTTCTGCATATCACGGTCAATAAAATGACGGCAAACAAAAATATCGCCTACCTTATGATGAATCGTCCCTGCCGTCCCCATATTTATTACAATATCCGGTTCCACCTGACGGATAGCTTCCGCCAAATGAAAAGCTGCTTTTACTTTGCCGATGCCGGTACGTACATAATACACTTCTGCATCGGGCCACTTAATCTCTGCGAATTCGCCTTGTACAGCGTAGGTTACTAATATTTTCAACATAAAATCATTCTTTAAAAACCTGTTTTTTTATACGCAAAGATAAGGATAAAAACCGAGAGTTAGAGCGGATTGGAGCAAGAAGGTTGTAAACAAGGGCTTTAGAGAGGAATGGATTGCGCTGTCGCAGCCAAACCGAAGCCATCGAAAAGCCAACTGAAACCAGAGTTACGTTACTATCCCGTTACTCTGTTCCGAATGGCAAAGACAGTTTCGGGAAAGTTTCAAAGCGCTGAAATACAAGCACTATTCGTCTTGCTCCGACTGCAAATATAGCCGGATTTCCGAAATTCGGGCAGAGGGAGGCGAAAAAAGTTCTATTTCGGGTGCGATTGCGTTGATATGCTGCAATTTGCGTATCGAAGAACAGCTCTACAAGGAATAATTTTGTAACCAAAAAATTGTAGAGTTATGAGATCGACATTCAAAGTTTTGTTTTATCTAAAACGCAATGCCCCGAAAAAGAATGGGCTTATTCCGGTCATGTGCCGTATTACCGTAAATGGCAAAATCGCTCAATTCAGTTGCAAATTGGACGTGGAGGAGAAATCGTGGAACGTAAAGTCAGGCCGTGTTTCCGGTCGTAGCATCGTGGCGCAGGAGGCCAACCGGATGTTGGATAAGATTCGTGTGGGTATCAATCGAGCCTATCAACAGATCAGCGACCGCGACAACTACGTTACCGCCGAGAAAGTCCGCAATGCCTATTTAGGATTGGGCATGAACCACGAGACGCTGCTCGCCGTATTCCGTCAACATAACGAAGATTACGAGAAGCAGGTCGGTAAACTCAAAAGTCTGCGCAGCTATTGGAAATACTGCGTCGTTTACAAACATCTCTCGGAGTTCGTCGAAAAGCGGTACAAGGTCAGCGACATTGCGCTCAAAGAACTTACTCCGGCATTCATCACCGACTTCGAGTTGTTCCTCAGAGTGGAAAAGAATCACTGCAACAACACGGTCTGGTCGTATATGATGCCGTTTCGGAAGATTATCTATATGGCCGTCAATAACGGCTTGTTGCAGCGCGATCCGTTTTTCACGTACAGCATCACCAAAGAGGAGACCAAACGGGGCTTTTTGACCCAAGACGAAATCAGGCTCCTGATTGACGGGACGTTTAAGAAACCGAGTTACACGCTGATCCGTGACCTATTCATCTTCTGCACCTTTACGGGATTGAGTTGGACGGATATGGCGAACCTTACCCAAGCGAATCTGCAAACCTCGTTCGACGGGCATTTGTGGTTGAACACCAACCGTCAGAAAACGGGTGTCGAAACGAATATCCGGCTGTTAGATGTCGCCAAGCATATCATCGAGAAGTACCGCGATATGGCGCCCGACGGAAAACTCCTGCCCGTTCCATGCTACAATAATTGTAAGAACAGCATTAAGGCCATAGCGAAGAAATGCGGCATCGAGAAAAACGTCACGTGGCACATGAGCCGCCATACCTATGCCACGACGGTCTGCTTGTCGAACGACGTACCTATCGAAACGCTCTCGAAGATGTTGGGACACCGCAGCATCCGCACGACGCAAATCTATGCGAAGATTACAGCCGAGAAAGTGAGCCGCGACATGGAGAAACTCGCGCAGCGTATCGAGCAGATGGAGAGCTTTATTTGTCAAGCGATTTAATGAACTTAAAAAACAGAATACAATGAAAAGAGATAAAATCGCAATCAGCGAAAATACGGTGATCGTAACGGGCGGTAATATATGGATGACGGAAGCGGAAATAGTCGAACTGTTCGGCACGACCGCCGGAGCGGTACATACGGGTATCAAAGCCATCCTCAAAGAAAACGTCCTGTGCGATTACGAAGCCTGCAAATGCATCCGTCTGGACAGCGGCAATAGTGCGGACGTGTATAATATGGAGGTCGTCATAGCTCTCGCGTTCCGACTGAACACCTACCCTGCGTCGGTTTTCAGAAAGTGGCTGGTAAAGACGTCCACCACATCCCGACGCACGACACCTCCGATTGTCATTCGATATAAGGACGGGCTTTTGAATTGAAGCGGACAAACAAGGAAACGGGCAGGCTTCGACACCTGCCCGTTCTTGTTTTCAGAAGATTGCCTTGCGGTAGTTTTCCGCGAGCATCTTCTCGATATTCGTTTCACAAGAAAAAGCCTTTATATCTTTGATCTGTTTGATGTTTGGCAATAAATAGTTATTTTTGTGAGAAGTATAAGCACCATGTAAATAATTTATGATTCAACAAGAATTTAATTTGGATTTCGATGCGTTTGTTCGTTCGTTTGTTCAGAATCGAGATACTTCTTTTGCATTCTTATTAGGAGCCGGAGCGTCTATTACCTCGGGAATACCATCTGCCGATGATTGTATTTGGGATTGGAAGAGAATGATTTATTGTTCTTCTCAGTCTTCCATTCCTCCATTTATCGATCCCAAATCTGAGACTTGCAAAGATATCATTCAAAAATGGCTTAACAGTCAAGGAAAATTCCTTCCTGCTGGAGATCTAAAAGAATATTCTTTTTATGCGGAAGCAGCATTGCCTATTGAAGGTGACAGAGTGAAATATTTTGAGCATTTAGCTCAAGGGAAGCAACCATACATTGGATATAAGCTTTTATGTCTTCTGAACAAATACGGCATTGTCAGATCTGTATGGTCAACCAACTTCGATGGCTTGGTCGAACGTGCTGCTCAACAAGCCAATATTACGCCTATTTGCATAAATCTGGATTGTGCCGATCGAATATATCGGACAGAAAGTACCAGTGAATTATTATATATTGCCTTACATGGAGATTATAAATATACATCATTAAAAAATACTTCTAAAGAGTTGGATAACCAACATCCGACTTTTGTGGCAGCATTAAAACGATACTTCAATGATAAAAATCTCATAGTAATCGGCTATAGTGGTCGTGATAAATCCCTAATGTCGGCATTGACTGAAGCATTCTCTGAAAAAGGTTCTGGACGGATATATTGGTGTGGCTATGGTTCCCATATTTCACCCGAGGTGGAATCTCTTTTAAGGACGGCAAGAGAAGCAAATCGGGATGCATATTATATTGATACCGATGGATTTGACAAGACAATGTTTTCGCTTGTTATAAATTGTTTTCAAGCTGATAGAGAGAAGAAGAAAGAGATCATGTCTATATTGGAAAGTGCTCCCGAAGATAATGACACATCTCCATTTTCAATTCATATAACGCGAACAGACAAATACTTGAAAAGTAATTTGTATCCCATAATTTTCCCAAAAGAATTGTTTCAATTCGAGATAGAATATCATGAAGGTGAAAGACCTTGGACTCTTTTAAGAGAGATTACTAAAGACCAAAATATTATAGCTGTTCCATACAAGCAAAAAGTATATGCTTTATCCACAGGTTCAGCTATCAACAATGTATTTGGTTCCCGACTAAAAAGCGATATCGAACGGATTCCCGTTTCAATGGACGATATAGAGCGAAAAAGCAGTTATAGAGAACTGTTTTTAAGAGCCACGCTTCAAAGTATTGCGATAATTCGAGGACTCAATGTCGATATTAGGCATAATACACTTTGGTGCTCCGATATTTTTAGAAATGACAATGGCACTTTGATACATGAAGCTATAGAATGTTCGCTTGTTTTTGTACCACAGCAAAAATATGCTCTGCTTTCTTTGCGACCTACAATATATATAGAAAATTCTCACACGGTGTCAAAAGAGAAAAAGCAAGAATATGCGCGAATTTATCTGGATAAAATGTGGAACAAAGCATATAGCACAAAACTTGCCCAATGGGAAAGTATTATATTCGGCGATACTCGTCTTGCCTTTGAAGTTCCTCAGAATTCCGGGAGCGGATTCAAATTTCTGATAAGCCATAATTGCGGATTCTCCGAAATACAATATCAGGACAATACCGAACGTGGATATTCATCCAAATCGTATGATAACAAAAGAACCATCTATCGAGGACTTCAGCTCAAAGAACCTGAATTGGAATTTGTAAACACATTTGCAGACAGGCCTTTTTTAGATTCAAACCCTATGAGAGGACTGTCAAATCACAGACCTTATGACTCTTGGCAGAAAGATGTATTGCTGCAAAATGTAAGATTAGGCGTGATATGTCCTAATACTCATACCGATAGATTTCACTCTTTCTTACAACAGTTAAACACGACCATTCAAGCGAACGATGATTCGGATTACATTCAGTCATATACGGGATTCCATAGTATATATAAAACATTGTTGGAAATTCCCGACAACGGCACTGATAAATGGATAAATATAGAAGATACTCCAAAAGATACGATATCTCTTGCACAATCAATATGTCATCAAGCAAATAGGTTGGCAGATAAGTATCCGGGAATTGTGGTTGTAATTTTCATCCCCGCATCTTGGGGTATTCATAGGCAATTCAAACATAACGGGGAATCATTTGATTTGCACAATTACATAAAGGCTTATGCTGCCCAGCATAGTTTCACAACTCAAATCATAGAAGAAAAGACTTTGAGAGACCATATGGTGTGTGAAATTTGCTGGTGGCTGTCATTAGCTTTATTTGTTAAGGCAATGCGTATTCCTTGGGCATTAGCTAATCTTGATTCAGATACAGCGTATGCAGGCATAGGTTATAGCGTTAAAACGAATAGCAAAGGGAACGTGGACATCGTTTTAGGTTGTAGCCATATATACAATGCTAAAGGGCAAGGGTTGAGATATAAACTGTCAAAAGTTGAACAGCCTCAATTCGATGGGAAAAAGAATCCTTATTTAACCTATGAAGAGGCTTTCAAGTTTGGCATAACCATACGTGAACTATTCGTTAAATCTATGGATAGATTACCTCGTCGAGTTGTTATTCACAAACGAACTCCATTCAAAAAGGAGGAGATCGAAGGCATTACTCACGCATTAACGCAAGCTGGTATTAAGGATATTGATTTAATAACTATCAATTATGAATACGATGCCAAGTTTATTGCTCAAAAGGTCTATTATGATAATATTTCCGACGATTCATATCCAGTCTCGAGAGGAACCTGCATAAAATTGTCATCAAGAAATGCTTTACTATGGACACACGGTGTAGTGCCATCAATTAGAGAAAGACGACGTTACTATCCCGGAGGGAGATGTATTCCTGCTCCTTTGAAAATAACTAAATATTATGGAAAAGGAGATCTCCCAACTATTGCATCTGAAATTATAGGATTTACAAAAATGAATTGGAATTCGTTTAACTTATATACAAAATTACCGGCGACGATTGATACATCTAATACGTTAGCTCAGGTCGGGAACTTATTGCATCAGTATAATGGAGCAACTTATGATTATCGGTATTTTATTTAATGACGATTTATATCTGTACCCTTAAAGTCGTTATTCATTTATTGATTGAGTTATAAGTTTCATTAACTATGAGAAAAATCAAGCGTTGTCCGTAGAATTTTCGTTTCTACTATCAGACGTAAACGTAGGGTACGGACGGATATTCCGCCCAACAACCCAACATCGCAACCAACCAATGTTGGACGTTTTTCACAACCGACCGAAACTCGACACCTCCGATTGTCATTCGGTATAAGGACGGGCTTTTGAATTGAAGCGGACGAACAAGGAAACGGGCAGGCTTCGCCACCTGCCCGTTTTCGTTTTCAGAGAATTGCCTTGCGGTAGTTTTCCGCGAGCATCTTCTCGATGTCGGATTCCCGATAGAGGACTTTGCCGCCGAACACGATATAGGGTATCTTGCGGTCGGTACGATACTCCTGCAAGGTGCGGCGGCTGACTTTCAGGCGGGCGATCACCTCCTTGTCGGTCATATACCGTTCTCCTCCGAGCGGTGGATGAAATCCGTCCGTGAGCTTATCGACCTCTTTCGTACATCTCTTCAAGGTGTGCAACGCCGACGCGATGCGTCCGTCCTCCGACGTGATTACGTTACTGTCATTCATCTTCTTTGTGGATTTAGCGGTTGGTAAAAATAAATATTAGCCGGAACCATCCCTGAACTGCCCGGCTATGGGCATGAGCCTCTCTATCTCTTCGGGCTTGTAATAGAATTTCCGGTTGATTTGCGTACAGCCGATTGTGCGATTATCCCGCAGAGATTGCAGCGTGCGGGGGCTTATGCGCAGCAGGCGGCACACCTCCTCCCCGTCGAGCCACTTTTGCATCTGCTTGTCATTGCATCTGCGACATAACGCACCGACTTTTCCCGTCAGCGTCTCCACACCGGAAAGGAGCGCTTCAAAGGTTTTCTTTTCGATAATTACTACTTCCATATACCATGTTTTGAGTTCGGAGCAAATGTAGCCAAACCTGCGCTTGCTGCCTCCGTTTTCGGTTTCGTGGCAGCTTGTGGCGTCTGTTTGGCACAGTTTGGCGTCGTGCCGGTCGCATACTGAACCCGCTTTGCCGACAATAGCAGGTATGTTGCCCGTTTTTATTTTCAGTTGCTGCGAATAACTTTACCCGTAAATCTTTGTATATAGATTGGCCTATAATTCGGACACCCTTAAATCCATACGACGATACGACAGTAAATCCGTAAATCTGTACGACACCACTTCTCTACGGAATTGTTTCCTTAATGTATTGTAGATTTCACTCCGCAAGAAAGCACACAAGTAAATCCGTAGAATTTCAACATATGGAAACGAGAAATTCCGATTCATACCGCACGGAGTGCTTTATGTTCGTCGGAACATAGCAAGGTGTGTATCGAGTAACTCGATACTTTTCGGGTTACTCCCGAAAACCTTGCCCCTGACGGGGAACAATCGCCCCTCCGAAGTCGGGCGATTAGAACGAAAGAACAATATTGTTCGAAGATACCAAAGCGGCGTCGATGAACTTCCTGAACGCATTGGAACGCATACCTAAACTCGTGGAGCAATACAAGGCGCAGAACGTAACCTATGAGCGGGATATTCCGATTTTGCAGGAAACGGTCGGCGGGGTATGGAAGAAAGAGGATGAATTGAAAGCGCTGAAAATGGACGTCGCGGCATTGGAGAGAAAGATACAACTTACACTCGCTCCGCCTAAACCCGAAGCCGGGCAGCAGGAAACTGTCGAGCCTAATTCGAGCAACGATTTTATCCGCGATCACATCCATATAATAAGATCAGAAAATATGAAAGAACAGCACCAATATAAAGGTGTTAAATTATAATGAAAACAGCCATCTCAAAAGATGGCTGTTTTCATTATATGATCTTGTTTAATTCAAAGTTCTGTATTCATTCGGCGAACATCCCACGACACGCTTGAAAGCTTTGCTGAAATACTGCGGATATTGATACCCTAAAGCATAAGCCACATCACTGACAGATTTTGTAGGATCGGCAAGCAATTCTTTTGCCGTATCCATTGTTTTTGCCAATATATATTCTTGTGCAGATAAACCGGTTTCTTTTTTAATCAAATCTCCGAAATAATTCGCAGACAGATGCAACTGGTCAGCACAATAAGCAACGGTCGGTGTACCGAATTCAGCGGGTTTATCCGAAATGAAATAGTCATTCAGCAAGGCTTCGAAAGAACCGAGCGTATCCTTGTTCTCTTTTTTGCGGGTAATGAATTGTCGGTCATAGAAACGGATGCAATAGTTGAGTAACAATTCGATGGCAGAAGCGATAATCAGGTTAGTGTGGCGATCTGCCTTGTCATATGTCTCCTCGTCGATTTTTGTCAGGCAGTCGATGACGGTCTGCTGCTCCTGCTTGGAGAGATGTAACGCTTCATTGGCGGCATAGGAGAAAAAAGTATAATCCTGCATATGGCGGCCGAGCGGTGTGCCCCGCAGCAAGTCGGGATGGAACAGCAGACACCAGCCCGAACCGGTAAAAGTCGT